>Ga0194116_10003696_pt1 | contig 18220 bp, 14 predicted proteins | sample TA2MahsurfametaG_4_FD_148617 | JGI IMG/M metagenome (GOLD analysis project Ga0194116, IMG submission 148617) | Freshwater microbial communities from Lake Tanganyika, Tanzania - TA2015008 Mahale S9 surface | ecosystem: Environmental > Aquatic > Freshwater > Lake | place: Tanzania: Lake...
TTACTATCTCCTCTTACTTTAATAATTTGGTCTTGATTAACATTATTAATTATCTTTGTCATATTTTCCGTAGTAATAACATTTTTAATTTCTTGGCTTAAATCATTTGTTAACTTTGATTTACTAGTATTCGCAACAGCAAGTAAAGCAGGTTCAATAGTATCTAATTTTGCTTTCATATTTGTTTCTATAATATTCTGAATTTCTGTAATATTTGAAGATTTATTATAACAAGAAGCATCTAATTTTAACGCAGATGATTGTTTAATATCTTCTAAGATATTTCCGCTACCTTGAACATTAATTTCTTGAGATAATAAAACATTTGTGTTACATGAAACTGTATTTTTATTTAATACTTCAGTTAATGCTTTAGTATCAATCATATTAGTGATTGTTTGCTGCTTACTTGCTCCTCCTCCCATTTTTAATTAATAGTTTTGCTACTTGTTTATATTTCGCTAGACAAAAAAATATATAGAAAAAACATCTAAAATTAGACACAAGATAAAATATAGAATGAATGAATATCAAAGCACTATAAGAAAGCTTAAAAAAGAAGCTAAAGAATTACCTAAATATTTTATAAATATAATTAATTTTATTAAAGAAAAAAATGATAGCGATATAAATAGTTTGTGTACAAAAGATTTTGATACAAAAGATTTTGATAAAAACAATATAAATAAATTAAAAATAAATAATTTAGATATTACACAAGAATATTTAAATATTACACAAGAATATTTAAATTCTATAAACTATTTATCAGAATCAAAACTAATTTCTATAATTAAATCATATCCTATTAATGAAGTTTCAAGTATTAATGATATATTAGAAAAAAAACAAGTAATATTTCATGTTGGATTAAATAATTCATTTATATTTCATAAATTTAAATATAAGGAGCATTATGGTTGCGACATTATATTTAATAAAGAACTTAAAAGCAATTATATAAATGGATTTATCCCTATTGATGATTATTTTGATATTAATAATATTAGGTCTATAAGAATAGATATATTAGACAAGTTAAAAATAATAGATATTCTTTATTGTGATATTATCTGTAAAAGTTTTGATGATTTTATAAGTATTTGTATTTTAGCAAATGATATAACTAATACTATGTTAATTAAAATAAATAAAAACTATGAACAAATATTACTATATTGTATCTGTGTTTATAAAAATGTATATTTATTTAAATATTTAGACAACTTATTTTTATTATGTGATAAATGTGAAAATAAAATAAATACTGTAAGACTATTAGAATATAAAAAAAAATAAATTATACTCCGTATATGTAATATCAAAAAAAATAAAGCTTATATTTTCTACTTTTTTAGTATGATTAAGTATGAAATAATCATATCTAAACAGATAAAATAGACCCAATGTATAGAAAATATAATCTGCTAGTATACAATATGGACTGTATTATATTACCAGTTTAATATTAGCCACTTCGATAAAGTCATTATAAATGACTTGCTTATTGTCCCGATAAGCGAAAATTTATTCCATCATGTGGCTATATGTTTATTATTAATTCTTTAATATATTTTTTTATAAAAAACTAATAAAAAAAAATATTTATAAAATATATTTATAAAATATATTTATAAAATATTTTTATGAAATATGTTTTATTATTTGTCGTTTCAAGCGTTTCAAGCGTTTCTTGAAACATCATGAAACTAATGAAACATCATGAAACTAATGAAACATCATGAAACTTATGCATCGTCCTCGTCACTCTGGTCAATTTCTTTGCTAACATCGCTATCACTGCTTTCAGCAGTATCTTTTTTTGATTCTCTTTTTTGTTTAGGAGCTGCCATAATAAGTAAATCTACAAACATATTCATATCTTTAAGTGTTAATTCTACATTATATTCATTATCTGTATTGTATTCATTTTTAATATAGAATGCCAATCCAGTATCTAAGAATTTCATACATTTCTCAAGCATTTTAACAGTTACAGTTTTCTGATTATACCATAACTCAACAGCCAAATAATATGATAGAATTTGAAGATATTTACGCAATACATTAGTAACTAAATGAGCTACAAATGCATTTTCAGCAAATAGGTCTTCATATGCCTGTCTAAGGTTATTAAATCCATAGTCATTATTATTTACTAATCCTCCATATCTGATTGTAGTAAACAATACATGAGGTAATAAAAATGTATTATACTTGCTATGATTTTTAACATCTAAAGCATACATTGTTAGAGTTTTTTCATTCTCAATTTTACTAATAGGTAATGATAACACTTCATCAATAACTCTATTCATAATAAACCCCAATGCACATTTAACATGAGCATTGAATGTACAAATATTTTTTAATCTCTTTTTAGAATCTGTTTCAGTACTAGATTCAGTTTTATTATCAGAATGTTCCGGTTGTTTAGTTTCTGGTTTATTTTTAATATTAACATATTTAACTTTTTTATTACTTAATTTAGTATTTAAAGAATAATAAACATCAGAAGGAAATCTATCAGTTCCATAGCTTGACTTTAATGTATTAATATTTTCTAATAAAAACAGATTTACAATATTAGTAATTTTATTATGAACTGGCTTTGACTTAATTCCGTCAAATACTCTCCAGTTCATATCATGAAGCTTTTTAAGTCCTTCTGTATAATATTCTTCACTCGTTTGCTTTCCTGACATTTTTATATTTAAAATATCTTTTGTTTATATTATATAAAATTCAATTTTTAAATGGTATACGAAGAATTACAAAATAGAGTTATTAATAACTTGTCAAAAAAACAAGTACTATCTCATTCTGATAAAATTTTTATAATTCAACATATTCAGAATATTCCATATGAAAAAATTAAAAATAAAAACATAGATGAATTAGTAAAATTGTTTTCTGAAAGTTTTTTAAAAAAAATATCTGAAAAAAAAGATATAGACATGCATGAATTCTTAAAAACAGAAATAGGAGTTAATTCAGAACATGTTGTTGTTGATAAAAAAGTAGAAAATGAAACAGTTGAATCACTTCTTAATAAACCAAAATTATTACAAAGCATTTTTAGCCCACAATCTTTAATAAAAAAAGCATATTTATATTTAGACAGCAAATATAGAGTAAGAAATACGGCTAGTAATACTCTTAAATGGAATATTGCAACTACTGGAACTAATTATGATGAAGCTACAACTGCAGTTTCCACATCCAGACTTAAAAATATAGTTGCAATAAAAGCATTTCCCTTTAGATTTCCAAATACAAATGCCGCTTTGTATAATTTTAATAGAATATATATGGATATGATAGAGTTAAATAATCAATCATATGTTATGTATGGGAACACAAGATTTCATTTTGAATTCAATATTTCATATGTTACACAACCAACATTAGCACAAGTAACAGGATATAGATATATACCAACGTCAACTGGAACAGATTTAAGCACTTATTATACTCAAGCATATTGTGATGATATTGGACAAAATAAATCTGTATTTGATTTTACATATCCTATTGCGGAATTAACAACATTAAGCCTTCAATTTAATAATGGATTTCAGATATTAGATTTAGACCCCGACACAGTAAAGGCCACTATGTATACAGGAACTCGAACTGCATTAGTTTTTCAAGCAACCCCATATATTGCATTATATGATACTATATCATTATCAAATGTTACCACAACTAACCCAGCAGCAGCAACTACAATAAATAATATAAACAACAGAGAATTTATAATAACTGAAATAGATGGAATAAATGTAGATAACTTGGTTTATTATTATTTTGAATATAATACAAATGGAATATTAAATAATACTATTAATAATGGTGTATTTGATGTATATCTTAACAGCAAACGTTTGCAATTACGATTAGAAATAGATTATATAGCAGAATAAAATCTGTTTATAATTATAAACATTTTATATAATAGTTTACTTATAATTATAATAAGTTTTATTTATAATTTATTTATAGTTTATAATTATAAACATTTTATGTATATAAACTTTGTTTATATTTATAAACAAATTATAATGAGTTCAGAAAAAGAAAGAATTTTTTATTTAGTATTATCAAAATTTAAGAATTCTGATTGTTTTAAAAATAAAGCAAACCGTTTTCCAAAGGAAAACAATCCAAAGGAAAACAATGAATATATTTTTTTAGAAAAGATAGGTAGAATAATTATAGAAAAAATGAAAAACTGTAAATTTTCTGATACTCCATCAAAATTTAATAAAATAAAAGAAACTATGAATGCTTCTATTTTATTTAATATTGTATTAAAAGAAACAAAGCATGATTTGGATTTAAAGGAATTTCTTTTTATGGAAATGGGAAACTCTCCAGAACATTTAGTAACTGATTTTAAACCACAAGAAAAGATTTCAATGACATATTTATTAAAAAATCCACAAATTTTACAAAATATATTTTATCCAGAAAATTTAATAAAGAATGCACAACTAACTTTAGACAGTAAAAATAGAATAAGAAATGTCGTAACTTATGAATATTTATCTTATCCATCTACTTATGATATATTTAGCTGGAATATTGCCCCAATAAATTCAAGTTATGATTCATCTAATACAGCAGTATCAACATCTTTATTAAAAAATATAGTTTCAATTAAAATGAAACCATTTATTCTACCAAATCTATATGCTAAAAAAAATATTAATATAGAAATGTTAGAATTAAATCAACAAGCATATATAAATCAAACATCTAGGTTTCATTTCTCATTTAATGCGAGTTATACTACTCAAAAAACCTATGCAGAAGCAACAGGATATAGAAGCGCATATACTGAATTTCCTATAGGAACAATAAATAAATATACTCAAATATCTCTTAAAGAATATGGAAAAAATTTAAGTATTTATTATTTTAATGAACCTATTGCTGAATTGCCTAGATTAAGTTTAAAATTTTCAGATGATTCTGTATTAAATTTTGATAATGATTATATAACAGCAACAATAATAACAGGTACTAGAACGGGGTTGGTATTTCCTTATATTCCAAATATTACATTATATGATGAGGTTATAATATCAAATTTAACTGCTGATAATGCAAATACAAATACTATCAAAGCTATTTTAGATAATATAAATAATCAAGTATTTCAAATAACAAGTATAACTAATACAGATACTATAGGAACCAATGCAATATATTATATAGACATATCAAGTGATGGATTGACTGGAATAAATAATGGGCAATTTTTAGTATATTTAAATAGTAAACGTTTTATAATAACATTAGATATAGAATATATACCTAAATATATATTATGAATTCTCAACAAGATAAAAATTATAAAATATTGTTTGGAAATATATATAATAAGGTATTTGAATCTGATAAATATAAAAAAATAGATATAGAAATATTAAGGCAAATTTGTTTTTTATATTATTACGAAGCGGATTATTTAACTATATATAATTTTTTGATTAATAAAAACTCAACAGAAAATAATAATATAATATTAAATACCACATTTGCATTAAAAAATAAGTATCCTGTTTATAATATTGATAGACAAAAAGTATATTTTAACAAAAAAGATATAAATCCATATTAATATATAATTAAACAAAATTTAAACAAAGTTTAAACAAAAGTTCAAACATGGAAAAAGAAATAATATTTGATATTTTGTTAGATGAATTAAATAAATATAATATTACTGATATTCAACTAAAATTAATAAAAGAAAAAATAGATAAAATAAACATGGAAATATTAAATAGATATAAGATAAATGATTTAATATATATAATATTACGTTTTTTTTCTCGTAGATTTGCAAGTAAAGAATATATAGATGTTAAAGAATATTTATATTCCGATATGGGAAATATTCCCGAACATAATGCTATAGAAACTAAACCAGAGATGTCATTAGAAAAATTATTACAAAATCCAGAGTTATTAAGGTTAACCATAAATCCGAAATCCTTAATTAAGAAAGGATATTTGTATTTGGATAGTAGATATAGGTTTAGAGACGGAGATTTAACTAAATTAAAATGGTATGTCTCAACATATGGAACAGTTTATGATGCTAATACTACAGCTTTTTCAACTTCTAGAATAACTAATATTATAGCAATAAAAATGTTTCCGTTTAAATTTCCTAATACAAAAAATGCATTAAATAATTTTAATAGAATATATGTTTCTATAATAGAATTTGAATCACAAGCAAATATAATTAATGGACAAAAATATCATTTTGAATATGAAATATTAAGAGAACCAACACAAACATTTAATGAAGCTACAAATAATAGGGAATTGAATAGAGGAGCATCAACTACTATAACTACTTTTAACACAAGAAATGCATGCAATAATAATGACAAATCAGAAAGCATATTTTATTTTAATATCCCTATTCCTTCTTTAGACAAACTATCATTAGAATTTAAAACTCCCGATAGAATTTTAACTTTAGATAAAGATATATATTATGGTAGTGTAGTTCTTATTTCTGCGGGTGCGGGAAAATTCGGTATTTATTTAGTAATAGATGAACCATTATATATATCATCTTTTGATGAATTAATTATAGCAGGAATGACCACAACTTCTACTGATTCTATAACTTTATTTTTTGTAAATTATATGAATAATGTTACTGTTTTAGTTTCGAATGCTACAGTAACAGGAAATACAACAAGCATCAATATAACAGTTCCATTAGGAAATATTCAAATAGCTAATATACAATATAATACATTAAATCATAATCAATTCTCTATATTTGTTAATAGTAAAAGAATTACTACAAGATTAGAAATAGACTATCAATAATTTTACATAAAAATAGACTATTTTATGTAAAATGTTTTATAAAATATTATGTAAAATAAATATAGTTAACAATATTTATATATAAATATAGTTAACAATATTTATATATTAATTTGTAATAAAAAATGAATATTGTCAAATCTTTTATTAAAAAAAATAATATAAAAATTACTGATATAAAAAATATCTATGATTTAATTAATAATATTGATGAATCTTTATTAGAATCTTTAGATGAAACTATTTTAGAAAAATATTATAAACTAGCTTTAGAAATTTCGGATAATATTCAAGATTCTTCTCAATTACACAATCAAAATGATAATCAGAATGATATTCGAAATAATATAGAAAATATTAGTAATTATATTATTTCTGATGCTATTATGGAATATTTAAATTCTCCAAAAATGCTTAAGTTTAGTATAAATCCGAAATTTGTAACAAAAAAAGCTTATATTTATTTAGACAGTAGACATAGAACACGATTGGATGACTTATCTTTATTCAAATGGAATATTAACATAAAAGACATATATAATGAAAACGATGCCATAGTTACCAATAAAGTTAGAAATATCATTTCTATGGAATTAATGCCATTTGTAATACCAAGTTGTTGGTTTTTGTTATCAAATTCTAATAGATTATATGTTTCTATATTAGAATTTTTACAAAAATCATATGTGCAATATTCTGGTAGGTTTCATTTTGAATATTATTTAGAATATAAATCCAGAAACTTTGCAGAAGAAACAGGATATAGAATAAATTATGATACAATATCTAATCCCGTATCGTATCCAACCGTTTTTAGTCAAATAACTAGTTATATACTAACTAGTGATATTAGAATTAAAGCAAATGAAATAGGAAATAGCAGAAATATATTTTATTTTGATAATCCCATAAATGAATTAAACACAATAACAATGGAATTTAGCAATGGATTAGAAAAATTAAAATTAGATGCTGATGGTCTTGATGAAATAAATAATAGTTATACTAATACCATTTCTAAATATAATTCACGTTTTGCAAATAATATCATTGTACAAAATCATTTAGTAAAATGTCAAGTTTCTGCTACTCAAATAGCAACTATATTAAGTGTTTTCATTAATTATAGTTTTTCAACTCCAATTATTAATTCTTCTATACCAATAAGAGATACTAGTATAATAATATTTTTGGATTTTACAACAGATTATCCAGACCATCCAGAACATAAAAAGGTTATAGATATAATAAATAGACCTGAAGGATGGAAAATATTATCATCAAATAATTATATAGATTTTAATATTTACTATGCATTAAATAATATACCTACGGGATATAATCCATTATCAGAAAATGCCACAAAATATTTTAATTGTATTTTAACTACTAAAGAATTAAATATGAGATTAGAACTTAATTATTTGGATTTAGAATAATTTATTTTCTGTTATATATAAAAAAATGATTGAAGCAAAAAAAGGTAATTTATCTTTATATGTTGCTCCAACTAAACTTGTTGGAGATTGTGCGGTTGGCTTATGTTTTGATATGAAATTAAATACATGTGCAATGTGTAGATTAACTTCTGGTGGAAATATTTGTAGTTCAGATTGTTATCCTGAAGGAACTGAAGAAGCATGCTTATGTTATTCTCTTTTTATGGCAGTTGAACAAGCTTTATGTGGAAGTCCTGACGCTGTTGCAAAAAGCAAAGTAGGCAGAGTTGTTTGTAATTTACACAATGAAATGTTTTTTATTAATTGGAACACAAAAGGAAATGCTTCTGCAGTTCGCAAATCTATTGGTATTGCTCTTAAAGTTTTGAACCCTTCCAAAGTTAATTCATTATATTCTAGATTAGTTAAAGAAATGGGAGGTTCTGCAAAAAAAGAGGCGTTTAATTATGTTGCTGATTTAGCTATTAAATCTATGAAATCTGGTATTCAAATTGGAGTAGTTGGAAATATTAAAGTGGATAAAGAAAAGGTTAATGATATGTTAGATGTATTAGTAAATAAAGTTAATTTATCTCCTGTTGATGGAAAGAAAGAAGAACCTAAAGACCATAGAAATTGTTCTTATGATAATTATGTAAAAATTAAAGTTTCGGGTTGGGAAAGCGCTGTTGTTTCTGAATATCTTAAAAATAAAGTAAAAGGACTTAATGTATATTTATGTGATAAATATATTTTATTGCCTATTAAAGAATCTCAATGGGAAACCTTACAGAAAAAACTAAAAGATGGTGTTGCCGATTATGTTGAAGCAAAATATGGCAAATTAAAAGATAAGTTACCTGAAGTATGGGGATATGTTGCTTTATCAAGTGGCTTAGTTTGTTGTTCTGATGTTAAGTCTGCAGTTAAAAATATAAGTAGTTCTTCTGTTAAGTCAGCTCTTAACAAACACCTAAAATAAATTATTATGAAATTTGAACTATTATATATGTAATAAATATTATAGAAAATCTTTTTAACATTTTAAAGCAAATATGGAGAATTTGGTAAAGTCTACACTAATTGAATTAGATATAAATGTTACAAATTGGTTATTATCATTAGATAAAAATAAATTAATAAATTTATTTAATAATGCATATTCAATTAAAGAATGTATTACAGAACCTAATATAGAAAAAATTGAATCTATAATTAAACAAAAAGATACACCAAGTTTTGAAAAAACAGGGTTTGAAAAAAATGGTTTACTACCTGTTGATAATGCTTTATTACCTGATAAGATTCATACTAATAATGTGGAAAATAATATTTATGTTCATGATTTTAATAATGAAATTAAAGTTATTGAATGCTCTAGCAAGACTAGCATACAGGAATATTACCCAGTAACAAAAGGTAAATTAGGTGAAAACACATTTTTAGATATTTGTAAAGAATTGCCAATGGAATATAAAGTTATCAATACTTCAAAAGAATCAAAAAAAGGAGATTTTAATATATTATATACAACAGAAAATATTACATACAATTGCTTAGTTGAAATAAAAAATTATAAGAATGTAGTTAAGTCAGATGAAATATCAAAATTCTTAAGAGATATATCATATGGATATGATTGCGGAATTTTTATTTCATTTAATTCTAGTATTACAGGAATTAAGCAACAAATTCATTTTGATGAACATATAACATCATTAGGAATTATTCCTGTTGTTTATATCTCTAATATTGATATTATGTATAAAACAATAATTATTGAATGTGTTAAATTAATTATGATAAAAAATATTACAAAAACAGAAAAAGAATATAATTCTGATAAAATTTTACAAGCTATTAATTATATTAATATTTCTTTAAAATTTGCAAATACAATTAGAAATAATATGTTTGATTTGAAACATAAAATAGACATTGATATAAATAATTGTATTTCTAGTTTATCTGACTTAGAAATTAATATTAAAACTGCAATTAAAAATATTATTAATACAGATGAAGTATTTAAAATAGAAGTTGATGACGATGAAGTTTTAGAAATTAATGATAGAGATATCCCATTATATAATGAATTCCGATGTTTGAAAGAAAAATATGATTTGAAATTATCAATTAAACCATTTAAAACAAAAACAAAAATTACATGCAGTAATATTGAGGATTTTATTGAATTAAAACAATATTTCACATACAGCAAAAAATATAAACTTTATTGTGCAGATTTAACAAGAAAATTTATTGCAAGTTGTATTGAATTGTATAATTAGTTTGTTTCTTCGAAACCGTTTCGAAGAAACATTCAAACGTTTCGAAACTGTTTCGAAACTGTTTCAAAGAAACACTAAACTAATCATATATAAATTCTGAAGATATTTGACGTAATTTAGAATATGTTTCTTTTTTATTAATTTCAATATTATTAATCAAATCAACCCATTTCTCTTTATAATTTTTTTTAATTAAATAATCATATTCTAATATATTATTATCAATTTCGGCATCATAAGTCACATATATATCTTTATCCAAATCTACATATTCAGTAAAACATTTTTGTATAATTTCTAGTATTGTTGGCTCTTCTTTATATTGTACATCATATAAAGAATAATTGCTTATTAAGTCATCTAATTTAGTTAACATAATATTTTCTGTGTTTTGTATAATTTTATTAACAAAATCAAATATTTTTTTTCCTACTTTAACACCATCATTTTCAAATGTAGTCAAAACTTTATTAATTCTAATCATAAAAGTATATAAATCTAATCCTGAAAAAACATTAAACATTAATGTAAAATCCTTTTCTATAAGTTCTATAATCTTTATTTTTTCTCTTTCTCTTTCAGGAAAATTATTAATAAATAAATTATACAAATTATCAACTTCTAATCTAAAAGTTTCTTCATAATCTCTAGTTATAGTTGTTAATATTTCATCTCGAAATGTATCATAATATTCAGGATTAATAATAGAACGACTAAAATCAATTAAACAAACTATATTTTCCGTTTGTTTAAAAATATATTCCTTATCTTTTACTTTATAGCTAATATTAGATTTTATTTCTGTCTTATTAAAGAAATCAAAAAATGTTGCATTGTTTAAATGTAAATCCCCATGATATAAATGTAATTTAAATATACAATACAAATCATAACATAATTCAAATATCATTTTTTCAAAAAACTTGTGACCTGAATCATATAAAATATTATTAACATTAGAATGAAAATCTTCATTATTTTTACAGTTTATTAATAAATCCAATATAGTCATGCCTTTATTTTCATTTATAATAAATAAAGATTTATCAGATATGCTTATTTCATCTAATATATAATTAATTGGTAATGAAATAATTTTACTAAGTTTTTTAAATTTATTGTTAATCCATTTTTTAATATCAGATTTGAGAATATCTCTATTTGCTAAGGTTGCAAAATATGTTCCTTTTTGTGCATTTTCTAAATTTTTAAGAATACCATTTGCTATTTCGCTATTTTTTATTTTTTCATATTGAGATTTGTTATCATATAAATTTTTATTAGAATTATGAATTATATAATATGTTATCATATATGGGAAATGAGATGAAGATTTATTATATAATAAAGAATTAAGTCTATTATTAACTATTAATTCTCTCCATGATTTACTTCTTATATCATAAGAATATTTAATATCATTAATATTTAAAGGAACCATTTTAATTCCTGTTCCAATCGTGTAATTATCTTCAACTTTATAACGTTGTTTAAGTATATACATAATTCTTTTTATAGATTTATGTATATCTTCTTTATATTTAATTTCTAATTCATTAAAGAATTCCATATCATTTTCTTCAAACAATATTTCTTCATATTTTTCATTTATATTATTTGATAATAAACCATATTTTTTTATTGATAATAACTGCAACCATAATATGCATAACATATTTAAAGGAATCATTTCAGAATAAATAATTCTATCAATATTTATATTTATAATTTTGTTATCATTTGAATATAATTCTGTAAATATTGTTATACCATCTTTATTAATTTTTTTCATTAAATGATTTGATACATCATTTATTATATCATAATTTTTTTCAATAATTCTTTTATATATCTTAAAATGGAATAATGAATTTCTATATTCTCCATCACAAGAAGAATAAGCTGTTGAAATACTCATTTGTAAAAATACATAATTCATATATTTAAATACATCTAAATCTATTACTTTAATATTGCTAGATAATACATCTGTATCATATAAAAATCCCATACCATATGATAATTCTTGTTTTGTTTTGTTAGAATAAAGTTTAAATGATACTAAAATACTTTCCAATATAGGATATGTATAATTTAATTTATGAAAAATACAACTATAAATATTAATTTCTTTATATTCATCTCCTGTTTGAGTTGCTTTAATATCTTCATTTTCTTTCTTTTTTTCTATTTTTTTATCTATTTTAGATAATACCTCCATTTATATATATAAATGTCAGGAAATTTTAATTTAGATAACATAATAAAACCAGCATATTCTGGAAAAAAAGGAGGGGAAGTTCCGAATGGATATAAAGAAATAAACGTTTCTGATATAAAAAAATCAATTAATAGTTATATAAGATATATAAACAATAATGGAGAACTAGAAAAAGGAGGCACCTTACTTGAAATTAAAAATGATACTGCAAAAATTAGATTTATGTTTATAAAAAATGGTGCCAAAGTTTATTATACAAAAGATATTCCTTTAAAAAATATAAAAACTTTATATGTTTGGAATAAAACAGATGAAGATAAATCAAATGATTCAAAAAAATCAAATGATTCAAAAAAATCAAATGCAGACAGTACAACTTCAATAATTGAAACTCTTGATGAAAAAAATAATTTAGTTGATTTACCAAAAACTAAAGAAGAAAAAATATTAAATGAATTAGGCGATAAGCTATTATTTGGAGACAAGGAAGAAATTAAATCAAAAGTAGAAAAAATAGAATTAGAAATGGGAAGTATGAAAGAAGAAATTAAAGAAATAAGAGAAGCTGTTATTAAACTAAATGATGATTTAAGGAAACTATTTTTATATGTGAAATCTACTCAAAAAAAATAATTTTTTTATATTGTATCAAAAATATTTATGTTTTGTCAATTGTTTTTTACGTTTTGATAAAACATTTTGATAAAATACTAATTATTGTGCTGGTGGTTTATCGTTAACAAATGTTGGTGCTTCTGCTAAAGAATAAATTTTATCTCTTGTTACTTTCAATCCTCCTTTTGCTACTCTCCAAATAGGAACCTCAATTGCATTATCAGGGACATCATTTGCCATATCACCAATATATTGTGCTCCCATTTTTTCAAGGTCTTTATTTTCAGCTCTCCATTTTCTGAAACTTTCAGCATCGGGTCCAGTTTCCATAACATTCTTTTTCTTTTCTTTTTCAACACGCTTTTTCATTAAATCTTGTCCTAGCATTTCATCTCTCTTAATTTGGTTAACGATTTCTTCTAAAATAATAGTATTCTTATTATAGAAATTAACTGACTCACGCTGTTCTTTCCATGTATCAAAGAAATTCCATTTTCCAGAATGTGCAGTAAACACTTCAGCAATAACTTCTTCTGCATGTTGTTTTTTAAATGCTTCAGCTTCTTCTAATGTTGAATGCCATGAATAAGGATTAATTGCTAATTCTAAATCAGGTTTTTCACAATATAAATTAGTTGTAGCATCTCTTAATTCCTCAAAGTTTTCTGTATAATATCTTTTGAAATGTCCAAATAAATCATGAGGAGGAATAATATTATATACTGTATCTAAAACATTAGGATCCTTTGGAGCTTCCTCATTCAATGGTTCTGGATGAATTGAATCCATTTTTTTTGATGGCTCTTCAGGAACAGGAACTTCTACGATTTCTGTTTTAACTGCTCCAGTTTTGGAATTCTTCATTACTCTCTTAATTTTCTTTGTCTTTGGTTTATCAGAAGGATTTCTAACTCTATAAGTTGGGTCTTTATTATATAAATTTTTCTTTGCAATTCTTGCAGCCATCGTATCTAATGGCTTTCTTGTTACATCTTTTTCATTAGGAATATATGCAGACCTAACATGCTCATCTGGGTTATATTGAAATAATTCTTCTAAAAATTCCATAACTACAACTCTTTTTTCCATAAAGTTACGATTAAATTCGTAATCATAAATAATGTTTTTATCACCTTTATCTAAAATATTTTGTGGTGTATCAACTTTAGATTTATCATCTAAATAATCATATACTGAAACAACAGGAACACCATTTGGAACTTTCCATTCATTACACATTCTAAATAAAAACCCAATAAAAGAAGTTGTCATAAATTTTTTATCCCATTCTTTAGAAACTTGAGTTACGGAAAAGTTTAAATAATTATCACTACCCTGAATAGTTCTTCCATATGGGTTTAAATTCTTTCTTAATTCTAAAATTTGATTTGCATCAACATTAGATAAATCAGTATCTTGTAATTTTAAGACTTTTTCAATTTGTTCTACGAGACTCATTCTATAATATAGTATTAATAAGTATTAATAAATATTTATATTTATATTTATTTATATTTATAACTAATATTTATAATTTATATAAAATTGTATTTTTATGAAAAAAATATGTTTCATAAATTTTATTTATATGAAAAAATATGTTTTATTACGCGTTTGGACATTTAAAACGCTGTTTCTGACCATAACTTAATTTTACATAAAATTTCTTCCCATTTTGAATTATTAAAGTCAATGTAAATATTTTTTTTCATTTTTGTAATAATGTATACTCCTTTCTTTGCTTTCCATACTGCCATAGTTGATAATAATTTTATTTTAAGTTCTTCTTCGGTATTACTTCTATAAAATTTAGTTAAATAATCATCAACCATAACAACACATTCATTATTTTTTGTAATACCATTTGGTCTTGCTACTAATCCCATTCTTTCATTTATTTCAACTTGATATATACCAGATAAGCAATCCCAAGGTTTATAAACATTATCACCTATAATTTGTGTTAATTCATAATCTATATTATTTTCATTAAATAATCTTTTCATAAATCCTATATAAACGCTTTCTTCACCATCATGCTGAATAAATTCTTTATTTTTTGGATAATAGTCTGGATTTAAAGTTTCACCATATTTAATATAATTTTTAGCTTCTTCTGGTGTTTTACAACCAAATCCCAAAATCCACGGCACTATAAATGATGATATAACAGAATGTCTTTGGATAAATATATTTTCCATTTTATTATTTTAAATAATAATACCCTTTTATTTAATTCAATTTTATTTATAATAATGGTGTTTTAAATCTCCAAAGGTGTAAAAACTTTTTATAATTTTTGTAACATAAAAAAAGTTAAAAATATTTAATAAAATATTTTATTCAAATTTCCACCCTTCAATAGATTTTAGTATATCAATTTGTTCTTTAGTTAGTTTTCCTATTCTGTATCGTTTTCTTGTATATTGTTGCCATGTAGCTAATTTTTTTTCATCAAAATTTCTGTATACTGGAGTTCTTTTATTTGCAATATAAAAATCTCTCCATAAGTTAGCATGTTGTTCAAAAGGTAATTTCACAGGTTTATCTTTATAACAAGTCCATTTCCAACCTTCAACTTGATTTAATATATCAATATTTTCTACAGATAATATTCCTTGTTTCCATTGATGTCTTACTTTATATTGCCATCTGTATATTTGTTGTTCTAAATAAGATGTGCTTTTTAATGATAATCTTTTATTAGAATTAAAATATTCCCATAAATAAGCATTATCGCAAAAGTTATATTTAAACATTACTATTTTATAATATAAATCAAAGAAGTTAAATGATAGTTTATTTAATTTATCTATAATATATTTCGGAAGTTTTCCGTTTTTAAACATATATAAAATTCCATATCTCCACAGTGCCAAGTTTTTTTCAGTTTGGTCTTCTGAATAGATAGAAGGCATATTTTTTCTTTCATAGAAATATGTAAAGTTATATAAACAAATATCAAATTCTGTTTGATTAATAGTCAAACAATTTGTATTTTTCTTTTGAAATGTTTGTTCCCATATCCAACCATTAGTATTATTTAATACATATATTCTTTCTGTAGAAAGCTTATTTTCTCTATTCTTTCTTCTCATTCTCATTTGCCATCTTGCTAATTCCTTTTCTTTATTATTAAGTTTATATGGAGTTCTATTATTTTTTGCATAAAATTTACGCCATTTTTCAACCATAATATAAAATACGTCATTTTCTTCCCAACTCCAGCCATAAGTATTATTCATAATATCAATTATAGTTTGAGGTAATTTATTATGCATATAATCTTTTCTAATAGATTTTTGCCATTTAACCATTTTTTTATTTAAAGGAGAATATTTATTATCATAACAATAAATCCATGTAAAATAGCTTTCTATAAAACTATAAGTACAAATTCTAACTTTATGATTTAATATTATGAAATTATGCCAATCCCATCGAGGGATTTTTGATAATATATTATATTTGTAATCAGGCAAAATATTATTTTTATATTCAACTAATATTGTATTATGCCATAGCATAGCTTCTAATTCAAGTTTACAATATTTTGGTTTTAAAGTAAAATATGTATCTCCATAAAAATATAACCAATTACTAAGTTCAGCATTAAAATAATCAATTAATATTAAATCCATAGGGAAATATTTTGATACTAATTTTTCTATTTTATCATATTGATTTGAATATACAAACCAAAAGGCTATTTTTCTTTCTATATAATCAAATGAATTTGTTCTCGGTAATCTACCCGTTAGCGTCAAGAATATTTTAAAATCAATATACCCCATATTCTGTGAATTATATTCTGTGAATATACTTGTATATAAAAAAATAAAAAATCAAATTTTAGATTTGTTTCTTTGAAACGGTTTCTATGAAATTCTGTGAAATTCTTCAAACTCCCATGGTCTTGTCCAAAATTTGGTTTTTAATATAATTTGCAGAAATGAAGCAGAAAACCTTCTCGTTTTTCTTGATTCTATTAATGCATTTTTGATTCATGAATTTGTGGATTTTGCAGTGGTTGGCTTTTGCTTTTCCAGTTCTGTAAATAGCTAAATTAGAACATCCATCAAATGCGCATGTTGCAATCTTCATTTCCTGAGTGTTTGTATATACATATTAAAATTCAATTTTTTAATGTTTTGTATACTATTTGTATATTATAGTTATATATACCAAAAAATATATAAATCAAATTTGAATATGTATATATGATAAAAATGGAAGAGATTGTGAATTTCATGAACTTAACGGGAGATATTCCTAAATCATATTCTAATGTTTTATATGAAAGAAAACTTGCATATAAAATGTCTGATGTTTATTATTGCAATCCATTCTTATATGAATATATAAACAATAGAGAACATATTAATTTTGTTTATATGTTAGAAAAATGGTTAACATTTCGATTAAATATACCAGTTGAAAATCCAAGAAGTCTTATATTATGGTATAATAATTTATTAATTGAACATGAATTTAATATTTTATCACATCATATAATAGATATGATAAATAGTATATCTGATTGGGATTGGAATAAATATTATGATAATAAAATTAAAAATCCTAATTTTATTAGACAATATTATATTTATTTATATTATCAAACAAACACTTCTGCTAGACAAAATCTAGAAATTAAAAAAGTAGTTAAAGAATTTATTATATATGCTAGAAATCAGTATAGATATAAATCATTAAGTGAAGAAGAAATTAATTTATTAAATAAATGTAAATATTGGAAATGGGAAAAATCATATTCTATGAAAGAATTA
>Ga0194116_10003697_pt1 | contig 18218 bp, 16 predicted proteins | sample TA2MahsurfametaG_4_FD_148617 | JGI IMG/M metagenome (GOLD analysis project Ga0194116, IMG submission 148617) | Freshwater microbial communities from Lake Tanganyika, Tanzania - TA2015008 Mahale S9 surface | ecosystem: Environmental > Aquatic > Freshwater > Lake | place: Tanzania: Lake...
CCAAATTAATTTTCAATTATTGTATCTTCTATATTAAAATAAAATATTAAGGGGCATATTTTTTGTATCAAATGAAAAATAATTTATTCTCTGTAATCTCAATAGATAAATTAAAAATAAATAATTTATAATAATTAAAAATGAATAAGAATATTGAAATAGAAGAGTTGAATGAAATTGTAATAATAATTTAAATAAAATTTAGTTCAAAAAAATTATAGATTCATTTAATTCAGGCAAATACAGAAGTATTAGATGTTTTACTAATGGAGATAATCTGCTTGAAATATTAAAAGAAATGTATTAAAATTTTATTTTTACTAAAATTAGTGAACCTAATTTTGAAGGGATTGGTGGAAAATTAAATTTATGCGATGATACCTCTTTGGAACAAAAATATGAAAACTTTAAGTGTATCTTAAAAATTATGTCAAAATATCTTGAAAAGGTATTTTTTTTTTAATTTCTTAGACTTTTAATCATTTTTTCACTCAAACATTAAGAGTTTTTAATATATTCAATATATATTCTTAGAATTTAACATAAATTTTTTTAATTTTTGGTTCTAAAACTTTTCAATAAATTTTATAAAAAATCTTTTTTTTTAATTAAAATTTATGAAACAATATATAATTGTAAAAAATAAGTTAAATTAAAATAAATTTTAGAAGAATTTCATGATTTATTTATTATTTTAAAATCATTCATACAGCATTTTCTAAAAAATAAATTTTATGAATTAATGAATTATGTTAATAGTTTTATTTAAAAAATTCAAAATTTAGTCAAAAGAAAAAGATCGATTTTTATTTAGCACTGATGTAATAAAAATAATAAATATTGTGGATTTAATAAACGAAAATTCTTCCCAAATTATTCTCATTGCAGAAATTTTGTTGTTTATATGTGTTATAACCTCTCGTAAAAACTATTATATAGATCGTATTAGGGATCTTGAAGATACTAAATTTGTAAACATTTTCTTCAATAAAATCGAAAAATATATTTTACTTGAATTCAAAGATGATGAATACAACAAATCTTTTTCGGAGTTAAGCAAATCTTATATTGGTTTTAATTCTAACTCGACTGCTAATAATTTAAATTTAAAACAAAGTATTTCTGATTTTGAAGTTTACAAAACAACTAAGTTACTTTTAGACCAAGAAAGGGAAAATCATAGAAAAACTATTAAAGAATACGAAGCTGAAATATCTAAATTGAATTTTAAATGTGAAGCTTTTGAAAAAACTATCGTTGATCTAGAAGCAAAGTTAAAAGATTCTGAATCAGAACTTTTTATTTTGAAGGAAAAAAACAATCTTTCTCAAAAAGTTAAAGAAGAGTCGTTAACTAATTCAGCAACTAATCAAGAATTGAAAAATCAGCTTAAAAATAAAGAATCAGAAATTGATGATATAAAAAGGAAAAATGATTTAACTGTAAAAAGGCTAAATGAAGAGATTTATAAAATGAAGGAAAAGAATGATAACTTAGAAGATAAATTAGAAGAACTAAATAATCTTCGAGGTCAAAATGAAAAGTTATATACAAAAGTTAAAGAATTAAATATTTATAAAGATAAAAAAATTGAATTTGAAAATTTAATAAACACTAATGAAACGAAAAATAAGCAAATAGAATTATTGGTAAAAGAGAAGCAAAGCTTTTTAAATCAAATAGATAAGTTATGTGATGAATTGCAAAAAATAAAAGAAAAGCTTTCTATTTGTGAATACGAAAAGAAAAATTTGGAATATGAGCTACAAGATCTAAAAAAAGATTATTCGAGAATAGAAAATAAACAATTTCAAAATTTAATGAATCATTCAGATGCGAGAAAATCTGTCAATTTTAATTCTAATAATAATAATTTATTTAATAATTATAATTCAAATCAAATTGGAATAAATAATTTTGGAATTGGTTTGAAAAAAAATAATAATGAAAATTTCATTTTAAATAGCTCAGAATTGAAAGACTTGAATAAAGAAAATGAAGAATGGGTTAAATTAAATGAAATAGGAATGGAATCTGTTTTGGCAGATTATGGAATAGATAATAAAAATTTGAAAATAATTGAAATTAAGGAATACCAAGAATTAATTAACGAAAAAAATGATGTATTAAAATCCTTAAAAGAACAAATAGAACAAAATCAAAGCCTTATTTTAGACAGGGATAAACTAAATGGTGAAATCAATCATTTAAAAAACCATATAGAAAAAATGAATTCAGAAAATGACAAAATATTAATTGAAAAAGGAAAATTAGAATTATTCATTCAAAAACAAGAATTGGAATTACAAAAAACTCAAATTTCTTTTGAATATGAATCTAAAAAATTCGAAGACACTATTAAAATACTTAACAGTAAAATTGAACTTCTTAAAAATGAAAACTTGAAAAATATTCAAGAGATAGAAAATTTGAAATATATTATTGGCGGTTCAAGTCAAAACAATTCCGCCAAGAAATTAGATGAAATCTTTTCTTATAACAATAAAAAAAATGTTCATAGCATTGTTAATTATAGTGGCGATAGTCTAGGAAATACTAACATTAATTTAAAAGATATCAATAATAATAAAATTATATATAATAAAGATGAAAATTATTCAACTTCATTAAATTCCGATAGCAAAACAAGATTAAAAGTAATATTTTTTAAGAAATGTTTTAATAGAATTTAATTCAATTTCACCAACAACTTTTTATTTGTTTTGATAATTAAAATCATCCTCAAGTTATTTCTATAAATAAAAAACTATTAATAGATTTCGCCAAAAAATCAGACTAATTTATCTGATAGCAATGAAATCTCTACATTGAAATATGAAATCGCAAATTTAAAGGTTTTTAAAAAAATTAAATAATTAAATTCCTATTTTATTGATTTTTAATCGAATATTATTAAAAAAGAAAATTATATTGCAAAAAGAAGAACTCATAAATATTCTAACACAACAAATAAAGACTTTAGAAGTATGATACTTATATTTAAATTAAATTTTCAGGCTAATGATGACTTAGATAAATTTAAATCGGAAAATCTTAAAATGGCTGAAGATTTAGAGTTTTACAAGAGATCATATGAAGAACAAAATAATCGAGTCAATAAAGAACATGAAATTATTTCTTCTTCTTTATATGATCTTGCTTTGCAATTTATGACTTTAAAAAATGACTTACATAAGAAAATGAATAAATGATGAATTATTTTTTAAGTTAAAGAACAATCTGGAATTGATAAAATGTTTGAATTATTTTATGTTTATATAGTTTTATTAAAAAATAAATATCATTTTAATTGGATTGTAAATTTAAAAATTACAGACTTTTTAAACTTTAATTTACAATTTTTTCATAAACATCATTACTTATCCATTATTTATCTGATATTTATAAATAAATTCAAACAATTAAAATTTCATTAGTTAAATTTAAAATATTTTCATAATTAATTTAATTAAAATGGAAAACTATATCATACTTGAGATGATTGGAGAAGGAGCATTTGGTAAAGTTTATAAAGGACAAAGAAAATCTACTAACCAAATAGTTGCAATTAAAAAAATTGTTAAAAAAGGAAAAAAAGAAAAAGAGTTGAAAAATCTAAGACAAGAAATTGATATATTAAGAAAATTATATCATGAAAACATAATCCAGTTGTTAGATTCTTTTGAAACCAATTTGGAGTTTTGCCTTGTAACTGAATTAGCACAAGGACAATTATTTGAAATTTTAGACGAAGATAAGAAATTACCTGAAAATGAAATAAAAAAGATTAGTCAACAATTAGTTTCAGCATTATTCTACTTACATTCAAATAATATTATTCATAGAGATATCAAGGTATTATAAATAATGAAAAATTATTCAGGATTAAATTTTATGTTAAATTAATTATAAAATATTTATAAAATAAATGTTTAGCCTCAAAATGTATTAATTGCTGCTGGAGGAGTTATTAAATTATGTGATTTTGGTTTTGCAAGAGCAATTGACAATAAACAAATGATTACTTCAATCAAAGGTACTCCTTTATATATGGCTCCTGAGTTACTAAAAGAATATCCTTATAATCAAAAAGCAGATTTGTGGTCTTTGGGTGTTATATTATATGAGTTATTTGTTGGACAACCTCCTTTTTATACAAATAATTTTACGACTCTTATGAATAAAATTGTAAATGAAAACGTGAAATATCCAGATAATATGTCGCCTCTATTCAAAGATTTTTTAAAAGGATTACTTATAAAAGTAATTATTTTTTCATTCAAAATTATCAATATAATTAGAGGTTTTATATTTTTGATTGGGTTTCTTTATTTTCCAAAATATTTTTAATTTTATATTAAAAGAGTATTTAAGTGATCAATTATGATAATTTTAAATATTTTTATAATTAAAAAACTAGGAAAAAATTAAAATAAATTGTAAATGAAATAAAAAACATAATTAAAATATTAATCTAAAGAATCCTCGAGATAGATTTGACTGGCCAAAAATTATAGAACATGGATTTATTAAGGAAAATGAAGCTGAGCGTCAAGGCCGAATTATTATACAAGAAAATTATCGAAAATGGATAATACGATTACGTAATGAGAAGATCTTCAATTTGTACGAGTGTGAAGCATTTCTTTCTAAATTTGGAACTGAGATTGATTTAGAAAATGGTGTTAAAAATTTCAGCGTTTTCGAAAATCAAAATAATAATACTGATAAAGCTGAGAAATTCATAAAAAGAAATAATTCAACAGATGCTCTATTAAAGGAAGAATTTTGGATTGAAGTAGAGTCTAAGGCTTCAACCGATGAAGGAGCTACGAGTTTAAGAAAAGATGTTTCTTTTTCAGAAAAAATTGTTAATGTATTAAAAGGTTTAATCAGCACAGATGATAAAATCGCCGATAAAAAGCTAATAATTTATATTATAAAAATTTTATTTAATGTGTTAACTAAAGGGAAATTTGAAAGTCAAAATATAGATATAACTAAAAATCAAAATATTCTTAATATAGCAATGCAAATTTTTAAAATTTCACAAAATGATGATACTTTACATGCTCTTTTAAATGATATCATAAAAGTTATTGGACTTTTTGCAAAGTTTTACTGCTATTATTCATCTGGAATTGATTTAAGTTTTTGCAGTGGTTTTTTGAGATTTATGCCAAATATCATTACAAATCCTGCAAAACCATCAAATGTTCATATTAATTTAATTAAAGCTGTTGGAATTATGATAACAGCAGCAAATATGGCACCCAAAAGGTCACTTATTTTTTATAAATCCTTTATCGACTTTAATATTATTAATGTTTTACTTTGTATAGTTAAAAATCACAAAAATGTAAGAAATTATTTGAATAAATTTTTTATTTAATAAAATATTATTAATTTAAATTACAGAATAAATATCTTATTTTTAAATTTAGTTCCCTCATGTTTTGGTAAAATCTTGTGTTGAATGCTTAGCAATATTAATTTATCCTATGAATGGAGAAATCAATTCCTTCCCTTTTATGCGAAATGAAAATGCAGAAAATAAATTTGAAGGATTTAATGATTTTAAAACAGCTTTTTCTCATCTTGAAACTTTAAAAAGAAATTTTTTGAGTTTATTTGTTGAACATGGAATAAATGAAGTTTTACCTGTTTTATTTGAATTAGATAATGATTTCTCTTTAAAAAGCGCTATTTTGAAAATTATTTTACAACTTTTAAGATATAATCCAAAAGAAATGATTGTTTTCTTTAAATTGAACTCCCCATTTGTTACTATAATAAATTGTCTATTTAATTTTGAAAATTATGAAGCCAAACCTCTTTCGCAATTAGGTTATTTGATTTTAATTGAATTGTTAAGATATTTTAATTCAGCTAAAATGTACTTCAAATTTTTATTAATAATATTTTTCTTAGCTTTTTTTCAAAATTTTAATCATTATTTTATTAAAATTTATAATTCAACTGTATAATGACTTTTTAAAATAGAAATGCCCTAGATATGGAATATGATATAAATAGGCCGACAAGCATTTTATATAAGAATATTTCGGTATAATTCATTTTTTTTTATATTATTATTTTTATTTAAGGTTTTTCATCTCCTTTTTGTATATGATAAGTTTAAAGTCAATAACAAATTCAAAAATAATCAAGAAGAGATTAGAATTTTATATATAATTTTTTTTTAAATTATTTAAATTTAGAGTGATTTTGTTTCTCCTTGCTTGGCAATTGGTTTAATAATTGAATGCTTGAATCTTCCAGCAAATATCTCAAATAATTTTATAATTATTAATCCGAAATTATTCAGAATAATCAAGGATGTCATTAAATTTTTACAAGGGAAATCTAAAGAAGAAAATAAAAAAATTGAAGGAACTTCATTTGGATTTCCTAGAATGGCATTACTAGACTATCCTGTTATTTATTTGGAAAAAATATTTGTAAGTTTTTATAAAATTTTTATATAATTTGAATAAGAGAAGTCTTTAATGAAGTATTTAAAAGATAATATTTTCCTTGTCAATAAATTAAGAATTCATTTTTTAATAAATTCAACCAATTAGAAAATTGTTCAATCAAAAGAAAAATTCAAACAAGATTTTCTGATAGCCTTTACAGAAAATCATTTAGATGAAATGATTGTTGATTTAATTAATAATTTCTCCACTAAAAATGATATTTCCCCGAAAGGAATCATATCTATATTAAATATTATTAATGAACTAATTGCTTGTGATTACAAAAATATTTTAAAACGTGTATTCAAAGAAAACTTTCTAAAAACAATTTGCACTTTTATTAAGGGAAAACAATTTAATTGTATTCAGGATTGGCCTTCCTATAAAAGAGATGAAGGGCTGGCTCTTGCTCAAAATATTATGACCAATTCATTAAAAATTATTAAAATCGCCTCAGAAATTTATTCTTTAAATGAAGAAATAATCAAAGGGGACTTTTTGCAAAACTTAAAATCAAGCTTTGAATTTATTTCCAAAGAAAATTATAAAATCCCAGTTGCAATTATCCATAATTTAGTAAACGGAAAATCCAACAATGATGATATAGTAAATAATATTTGCACAGATTACTTTATACAATATATTAATTTAAAATTTATAGATTCTTTCATGCTTTTGAAAGACTATTATAATAAAGAATTAATTACAGAAATTTTACTTTTTTTGAGTTCTCTATGTAGAAAATCCCAGAACGTAAATTCGGCAATACATGATCTAAATATATATTCAGACCTAAAATCATTAATCGAAAGCAGTGATTCTAATATAAAATCTCGTGTATGTAATTTAATAGGAAATATGTGTAGACATACAGATTTTTTCTATGAAGAAATTAAAAAAAATGGATTAATTAACCCTCTTTTAAAATGCTGCTATGATCAAGATAAAAATACAAGAAAATTCGCCTGCTTTGCTATAGGAAATGCAGCTTTTTTAAATGAAAAACTTTATGAACATTTTCGTCCAATAATCCCAAGGATGGTTGAATTGCTACAAGATCAGGAAGACAATACAAGAGCTAATAGCGCTGGTGCACTTGGAAATTTTGTTCGTTGTGGAGACTCTCTTTGTGGTGATATCATAAGTAATCGAGCCCATGAAGGATTATTAAAATTAGCTGAAACTGAAGATCCTAGTTCTTTAATCCATATTATTAAAGTGGCACTTTTTGCGCTTGGAAATTTTTGTTATCATCAGAGTATTAAGCATGAGCTGGAAAAAATAAATTTCAGACAAAGAATTGAAATGCTTAAAATTAAGTTTAAAAATGAACCTCAGCTTATAGAACATTTAGAAAGAATTAGAAAAAAATTAATGACTGCGTAGATAGATCTAATGTTTTAATTCTTTTGTTTGATGGAGTTTTTGTTCGAAAAATTTTTTTATTTTTTGTGAATTTTTATAATTAAAATTCAAAAATTGATTTATTTAGAATATCTACTAGAATTAATTACTAAATATTCTATACAAAAAATATCATCAAATTAAAAGTATTAATTAAAAGATTTTATTTAAGTTTTAAAATATTGATATATTGAAAAATAAATTTTCTAACAAGATCATATTTAATTAAAATTTTATATTTTCTCAAATCTTCTAATTTCACTGAATATTTTACTTATAAAGTTTAAAAAATAATTTCATAACTTTCTAGACTTATGAATTCATAAATACATATTATAAAATGTTATAAATAATTTCTTACTCCTTTATAGCCTTTAAAATTTGGTTTTGTAAATAAATTATTTTTTAATTTTTTAATTATACAAAAATTGTTTTTATCTATTTTAATTAATTTTATTATTTTCAGAATAAATTTTAATCTTTAAAAGAATTTCATAAGAAATGATGTCATCGAATTTCAAATAATCCAATATATTCTTTATTTCTTCTTTACTATTTGAATTTAAAATCAAATTCTTTTTGTATAAAATCAAACCAAGCGCAAAATATACAAAAATTATCATATTATCCGAAATAACAATCATATCATATAAATAAAATGCTTCTTTGGGACCAATTATATTACAAAATCCATATGAAAACCATTCAAAAACAATTTCTAGAATATCAAAAGAAACTTTTTGAAAATGCATTTGTAGATCTTTAAAAAATTTACAAAAATGGTGATAAAAGTTATATATCAAAAATAAAATAGAATTGTTGTTTGTTGTATAACTTGATAAGTGAGATAAATATTTTGCAAAAAAGGTTCTCAATACAGCGTAGATTTCGTTTGGATTAATAGACATATAAGAGAAAGGTGCACATTGATATCCCAAGCCGCTCATAGGAAAAAAGCCTGAATAAGGATATATACAATCTTCATCAGAATCTTGAGAGTGTACAATAATTATTGGTCGAATTCCTTGTATTTCATGAAGAAGATTTCTATCTCTTAAAAGTTTTTTTAACGTTTTTTTAATCATATCTTCAAATAGAAAATAATTTTCATTTGACACAGTCATCTAATGAAAATAATATTTTTAATTAATTAATCTTGGAGTTCTTAATATTACAAGACTCCAGCCTGGAATGAATTTTTATTTTATAAATTAAAAAAAATTATATTATATAAACAAGAAAAGTTTTTATAATAATCTACTTGAATATCATCTAAAAGAAAATAATCCAAAAGCAAGAAATTATCATCAGTATTTGTATTGTGTGTCTCACTTAAATCAATTCCCATTAAAAACTGATATATAGTCTTTCTCATAGAATCAGGAACTCCCATTTTAAGTGTCTCTAATAAGAGTTGTTTTTTATTGTCTTTTATTAAATTAGTTATTAAATCTCTTCTTTTTTTTGTATTCATCGAATCTTCATCAGTTTCATTAGAATTTAAAATAATCTCATCATATAAACTTTTTATAATTTCAATTTCCACTATTTTTACTCTAAAACCGAATTTAGTCTCTATTCCAGGTTTTAGATTTGGATTTTTAACCTTCAAAATCATATTTAAAATTTTGCTTGGAGTTAATTTCTTTGAACAGACTGTATCTAACATATCTTCATTTATTTTAAAATCAACATTTTTCCTAAAGTATAAAAAATGTGAATCTTGATATATCTAAATTTATATTTTTCGAATTTTTTAATAAATTGATCCTTTAAAAACTTTTTTTATTAAATATTTATTTTTGAAACTTTCATTATTTAATTATTTAATTACCCATTAACTACAGATAACAATTTGATATTTCTTGAAAAATCAGTTAATATACTTGCAATTCTGTTGTAAATCATATCATTTAGTTCTTTTATATAGCCTGGTTCATTATATAATACACAAAAATTTGAAAGAGAATTTAAAATAAGCCTATTTTCTTTCTGATTTTTTTTCATTCCATTTTTAATCAAATAAAAAACATTTTTGTTTTTTACATGAATATTTTTTTGTTTTTCTTTAAAATTATTTAAACTTTTGGTAAAAAGAGGGTTAGACAATAACAGAGATTTAATGTATTCTTTTGATAAAACAACAGAACTTGTATCAAAAGCCTTATCATTAACAACATCTTTAAAGGTGTCAAGAATTTCATAATATTCTTTACATGTATTCATTTTTTTATTGAAATTAAATACGATTATTTAATGAAATTTGAAATTGTGTTAATTTTTAAAAGAAAATTTATCTTTTACCAGAAATGAAATATAATGAAATTTTAAAATATATTCTTTTAAATTTCAATTTTAATACAAAAATTTAAAAATTTTTTAATATTTTAACTAATCGAGGACTTAATGTCTGGAAAATTGACTTTATTTAAAAAAAGATTCTGACTATAAGGTTAAATACAATTAAGTCTTTAAAATTAAATAACTTTTAATTATTTTAATAATAATTTTGATTATTTTAATTTTCAAATTATCATTATATAACCTTTACCTGAATTGTAAATATTAATTAATTATTATTTATTCTTATGAATACAAAAAATGAATTTTTCTTATTTAAATATATAATTTCATTATTTTTTTAATAAATTTTGCCCTCAATAAATAAATTATAAGAATTTTGTGATAAATCAATAAAAAACTAAATTGTAATATTTAATCTATGTAAACTTGTAGAATTTCACAGATGATTTCTTTACAACTGTTATCATTTAAACAAAGATGGAAAAAAATTTCAGATTTTAAAAAATAAATATTTTTATCAAAAAACAAATTCAAAATATTTTTCAATCTATAATCAGGCGAATAATTTTGCAAACTCATAAAAGAAAGTAATTTTTCAAATTCACTTTTTAGAACTAACTTGGAATCGTTTATGTCCAGAATTGCAATTAGTAATCTTAGTTTTTCTTCATATGTTCCAGTTTGAAAAATTTTTAAAAAGACAAATATATCATGAAAAGTTAACTTTGCTCCGCATTGCTTAAATCTCATGAAGCAAATTCTATTAATGAAAAATTGTTCTTCAATATTAAAATTTGATTTCAAGATTAATTGGGAGAATTCTTTACCTAAAATACTAAGAGGGTTTTCTCTCAGGTTTGCGAAAAAATATATTTGATTTTCTATTAAATATTTTGTTTCTATATTATTATTTTCATCTATTCCATTCTTAAAGATATATTCCTTATATAATACAAGGAAATAATAATTAAGATTTTGATAATTATTACTATGCGATGTTAAGGGGAAATAAAAGCCTTCTAATTTAAATAAAATTCCTTTTTCGTAAATTTGATTTCTTAAATCCTGTTGAGTTCGTTTTCGATTATCTATTCGATCTTCCTTTGAATTTTGATTTTCTTTTAATAAAATATTTTTAGTAATTCCCGTTTTACCTCTTAACTTATAAAAAATATTTTTAAAAACTAGACTACTATTAGATTCTGATTCCCTATTGTTGATGTTATTTAAAGCTAAAAAATTGTTATTTGTATCAAATATTCCTTTTGGATCATTATTTGAATCAGATATTTTCTCTATTCCATTTTTTTCTTTTTTAAATGTAAAATTATTAAAATTAAATGAATTTTGATTCTGATTTTTTTCATTTATTAAAAAATTTTCTTTTTGATTTCCAAGATAAATATTTTTACTGTCATAGTTATTAAAAATTGTCTTTTGATCTACGCTGTAATTTTGGTCTATAACATTTTCTCTGTATTCAGGCATTACGAATTTCTGCAAGTGGTGATTTATCCATAGTGAATTGGATATATGAATTTTTTTACAATCATAGCAAAGTTTTTCTTGGCATTCCCAACAATAAATTATTGCTCCTTTATCAAAACAAGAATTACAAAGAACTATAGGCTGATTAATATTATTAACAACTTTGGCTAATTTTTTATTTAATATTTCTCTTTCTATTTTTTCAAATGTGTTCTTAAAAATATTTATTATATAGACTCTATATATTAATGTTTTCATAGTTTCTTTTTCATCATCAAGAATAATATTACGATTATATAAAATTTGGAGTATCATATTCTTAAATATATTATCAAATTTAAATTCAATTTTTTTTTTAGTTATTTTATGATGAATTTTTGATTTTTCTGATTTTTCAGATACTGGAGAATTTATTAAGCTAGAAGCAATTTTATAATTAGCTTTATTTTTATTCTCTTTATTGTCGTTGATTTTAGAAATATTTAAACTTTTTAAATCAGTACAATAAACAATATTTTGTCCAACTTTAATTTTTTCCTCTATATTTGAATTAGCATAAATAAGCACTTTATTATTTTTATTTTCTTCATTTGAATGCAATTTTTCCATTTCCTGAATTTCTTTTAAATGCTTAATAGTTTCTTCCAAATTTTCTATTATTGATTCTGCATCATTTAATTCCATTGATTTTTTAAGCAATTCTTTGCTAATTTTTTTCAACATTTCTTCATTGTTTCGAAATTTTTCATATAATTCTTTATTTTTCTTTGTTTCTTTATCTACATATTCTTTTATTTTTATAAATGATTTTCCTATATAATTTTTCATCTCTGAATTTAGGGTTTCTTCTTTTTTCCTATTAAAATCATCATTTAAAATCATTAAATATTCCTTTTCTTTGGACACCCAATGTGGATCATCAGGTAAAACAAACCTCAAAAAATACTTTAAAATTAATAAAGCATGCTCCATAACAATAAACCAAAATAAAGCTGTTTCACCGCTGCCTATTTTAATTTCATCTTCTATATTGTTATTTATTTGTTTATTAATAATTAATTCAAATTCATTAAATTGATTCGGTGTAAAGTAGTAGTATAAAAAGAAATTGAAAATTATTGATAGAGTAGAAATTACATCTAATATATCTTGCCAGAGACCAATTGAAGTTGCATTTTCAGCCCCAGACCGCTTGAATATTTTTACACTATTATGTACTTGAAAATTTAAAGAGAGGCAGCAAAATACTAAAATTAATATAGGGGCCAAAGGGATAAGACAAGAAAATAATGAACTCACAGTTAGGATAATGCATATCTATAAGAGATAATGTTTATTAATAAATGTTTTTTTGAGAAAAAATGTTTTTTAAAAATTAAAAAATTATGTAAGAATTACTAACATATTTTCTAAAAGAAATAAATTTAATTTAAAAAAAGTGAAATTTATTGATTAAAAATTAGAAAGTTATAGAAAAATTATTTTTTACATCAGCATATAATAAATTTAAGTTAGCTTGTATTGGCATCATTTTATTTAATTCTATTTCATCGGCATTCACATCTCCATAGTCATTATCAGAATATAATTTAATTAATTTAACTTTTCTACTTTCAGGTTTAATATTTGTAAAATTAGTTATATCCGAATAGGTTTTTAAATTTGAATAAATTTTTTCATTTGATATTTTTATGTTTTTGTGATTATTTTCAATTAATATATTTTCTTTTTTTTCCATATTTATGTTATTAATTTCATTCAATTCTCTCTTATATTCAATGTCTATTCCTAAATTTAAAAATTTATATATAATGAAATTGAATAAAATTTCGATATATTTTTATAATAATTCCAATATTATTTTGATAATATTGTTATATTTAAAGAATTTAATTTTTATGATACTTATAGATTCTTTATTATCTTTCTCATTTAAATTGATACCTTTATTTTTGTAATTAAATAATTTTTCATTTTCATTATTTTTTAAAAAGACCTTTTTTGCAAATCCTAAAGAACTTTTAATTTGCTTATCGTCTAATGTTTTAGCAGAATCAATATTTCTTTCATGACTTAATTTATGATTAGGATTAACTTGAAATACATTTACTTCACTATTTTTATAGATCATATCCTTCTTTTCAGAAATATTTTTTTTATATTTTTCCAAATCAATATTATATTCAAGATTATTCAATTTTTTATTATCTTCATAATAATTTAATAAATTTTTGTTTTCTAGAATTTTGGGGAAGACTTTCATTTGTGTATTCCATTTAATAATATTCTGGTTCAACAAAATTTCATTTTTATTAATTTCTTTTTTATTTATCTTATAATTATTGTCTATATTATTATTATTCAAAGTAATGTTCTTATTATTTATATTTCCAGTGATTTTCTTTTTAATTTCAATTGCTAATTTTTCTATTATTTTTTTGGCAGAATTTATAATATTTCTAATTTTTGAAAAATAGTTTCTCTTTTTAATTTTAAAAACCAAAAAGGGTACCAAATATTTGAATATTAAATGTGTTCCCATTTTAACTAAGATCATAGTGTAAATCAAAACTTTTAAATCATCGAAGTTTTTATTTATGAATATTGTATAAATTATTGCAGTTAAATCTGAAACAAGTCTAAATAAAAATGTTTTTATAATTAAAGAATTTTCAAAAGAAAAATCATATTTGTGATTTTCCAATTCAACGAAAAAAAGCGCGATTCTATCATAAATAAAACTAAAAATTGTTACTGTAACTGATTTCAAAAAACTAGGAGTATATCTTAATATCCCGTAATTTTTAAATAAATCTTTTAAATAATTTGTAAAGAAAAAGATTAAAACTACAATACCTAATAAAAGTATTATAATTGGTAACGATAAGAAAAATAAAAAAAGAGTCCTTTGATTTATAGAATGCTTTTCTAAATGAGAATCAGAGTTTTTATAATATTCATCCCCTAAATAATCAGCCCTGATATTTTTTAAGTGGGTTATTTCAGTTACTCCCCATTGAAAAGTTATTTCAGAAGACTTTCTTTTCCACTTCTGAACTAAAATAGAGAACCAAAAACTAAATATAATTCCATAAACTGGAAAATATGAAAAATTAAATAGTAATGTTTTATAATAATACAAGGAAATTGTCAAACCGATTATTGAGATTATGACTAAATTTATTGTCAAGTAAGTTATAAATGCATAATATAATGCCATTTTTTCACCTATATATCTATATACTACATCAATTTCTTCATATTTATAAGACTTTCCCTCTAGAATGTATTTTAGGAAAAAGGTAAAAGGGCTTATTTTAAACCATCTAGAATCAAGCTGATTCCATATCCTTTTTATATTATCAGTAAGTGCTGGCTTGTGAATATAAAACATTGAAAGAATGATTTTTTGATCAATAAGTAAATTAAAATCCAAAATCCTTTTAATTTTTTTAGTTATAATCTGCTGGTAATGACGAGTAAAAGCAGGTTCAACTTCATTAATGAATTCATCTTTATTTTCGAATTTTTTCTTCAAACATTTATTGAGCATTTTTAGTTGTAGACTTTGTTTTTCTGATTCTATTCTAAAATTTTTTTCTGAGATATCAATTAATAAAAATATTTTATCTTTATCCAAATGCTCCATTAAAATTAAATCTAACTTCTCTGATTTGCATATGTTTATTATCCAATCAATTGCTTGTTTTTTATCCTGACTCTCTGAATTGAGCTCCAAAATGACAGATGGAATATGAGCCAATTTTTTTACTTTATATTTTTGCTTCAAAAATTCTTGAGAAAGTTTCTTATCTCTTATATATGCTAATGGAGTTATTTTTTCCAAATTTTTTTGTTTGAAAAAAAAAAAATCAATATTTTCATTGATAATATCCAACTTGTTTAAACTTAATATAAATTCGTTTTGTCCATTCATGCAAGCAAGATGTAAGGGAGTGTTCAATTGATCATCAGGCGTTACTAGAATTTGAAGCATATCTAAATTTTTGAATTCTTTATGTAAAATTAAAAATTGATTATCTAGATATTTAGGAATAAACTTCAATATTTTATTTGCGTAAGCTTTATTAGAATAATAGAGCTTTTTAAAAAAAGTATTTTGCAAAATTCTCTTGATTAATTTTTTAAATTCCTGTTCGTTCGTTTTAGATAATCCTTGAATATGAGTATTTGGCAAGTTTATATTTGTATGATTATTTATTGAATGAATCATAGGTGCAGATTGTAAATTTATATGATGAGATGTTTTGTCACATTTTATTGAATCAATTTTAACTAAAAGTAATTGTAAAGCTTTATAATTTCCATTTTGGAATGCTGAATGAATTGCAGTCTTATTATGACAGCAATTTAATTTATACTAAAATTTTTTATTTTATTCATTCAAAAATTGAAAATTTTTAAAAAAATTTCAATATATTATTTTATAAATAAAAAATTAAAAAAACTTACTAAAGGATTTGCTCCTAAATCCAGAAGTTTATTTATTACAAATTCATTGTTTAATTTAAAAAAGCAAGCCCAATAAAGACAATGATTTATCAATATTTTCAAAAAGACTGTTACTAATATTAGATCAAGATCGAGATATCCGAAAGAAAAATCAATCTCTTCATCATTAGAGTTTAAATTTTTATAAGCAAAATTTTCATTTAATTCATTAATTAACTCTTTACTTTTATTGGATTTTGATAAATTTTCTTCTGATATATTATTATTTAAATTGTAATCTATTTTGTTGAATATTTCTTTATTGTTTTCATCATTATTTTCATTATCAAATAAAACAACTTCTTCATTTTCTTTTGATTTATCCTTAATTAAAATTTTATTTCCAGGAGTTGAAAATTGATTATCATTCTTATTTTGAATATTGTTCTTCCTAGATATTCTTATTTTTTTATTATTATAATATTTTATTTTATACTCCTCTAATAATTCAAGTAAATTATCTTTCATCTTATTTTCGACTTTTATAATTTCTCCATCAGCAATATATTCAATATAGTCTTCTTTATACCCAATTTTTTTCAGTTGATTTAACAAGATATATATAATTTTTGAAACAATATTTTCATTATTTAATTTTCCTGCCAGATCTATAGGAAAATTACCTTCAATTTCAGGAAAGAAATATGCAGCACCGTTTTTCATTAAAATCATTAAAGATTCATAATCACCATAATGGCAAAGCCAATGACACGCTGTCCATAAATTTATATTTCCTGTTAAATTCAAATTAAGATCATATCTTATTAATATTTCTATTAATTTTTTACGCTTATAATTATCATTTTCGCTATGAGGTAATTTACATGCAAGTATCAATGGGGTGTTTCCATATTTATCTTCTAAATTGAAAAGCTTATTATAATCCAATTTTTTTGCAGCCATAAAATTTTCGATAAGTTCTAAATTATTTTGCAGAAAAGCTCTGTGAATTATATTTCTGCCCTCCTTATCAGTTTCAGATAAATCAGCACCAAAATTGAAAACTAAATTTTTAGGTATATATTCCTCATTATCCTCTTTTGATTTAAATAAATTGGAAAATCCTTCTTTAAATTTAGAAAAAAAGTTTTTGAATGTACTTGTTTTTCTATTTTTTTTATCTTCTTTCTGGTTGTTTTTTAAACTTTTATTATTTTTTTTAAATTTTAAATTTTTATTTTCTTTTTGAGAATCTGGAGAATTTAAATTTTGACCTATTTGTTTTTTATAGATTTGTTCTTTTTTTTGATTTGGTGTTAATGATATATTTTCTTCATCATAATTATATATTTCATTTATTAAATCGTTGTTATTTTTTAATTCATCTTCTTTTAAAATTTCTAAATTTTTAAAATTTATGCTTTCAATATCCAATTCAACATTACCTTTTTCAGTTTTTTCTAGTTCTAAGTCTCTATTAGAATATTCGTATTCATCATAATTAAATTCGCTATCAGAATTTGCTTTATTATCTTTATTTTTGCTATTAATTTTTATACTTTTTCGTACAATTTGATTATCGGGAGAACTTGAGGAACTCAAATTTGATAGATGGGAAAATCTATTTTTTATTCTCTGTTTTTCCAACTTCATTTTCGAGGATTTTTCTTCATTCAAAAAATCATTTTGAGATATTGAATTTTTGGGAGTTATCAAACTAAAACTTTCCTTTTCATAATTAGATATTTGAGAATTCATATATCTTTTTGAATAGATTTTATTTGAAATAATTTTTGAACTGTCCATTTCTATTGATTCAAGATTATCCGAATTATCTGTTTCTTTTTGAATTTCATTACTAAAAATTTTTTTTTCATAATCCACAATTGTATTGCGGATACGTTTCTTAAAAACTCCATTCATGAAAGAAATTAATTAATTAAATTTATTTTTGAAAATAATAAATTATTTAAAAAATCAGCGATAAAATTAAATTTTAATAAATTAAATGAAATAAATAAAAACCAATGAATCTTCACAAATTTATAAAAAATATTGGGGATTGGGGATTGGGGATTGGGGATTGGGGAT
>Ga0194116_10003700_pt1 | contig 18188 bp, 17 predicted proteins | sample TA2MahsurfametaG_4_FD_148617 | JGI IMG/M metagenome (GOLD analysis project Ga0194116, IMG submission 148617) | Freshwater microbial communities from Lake Tanganyika, Tanzania - TA2015008 Mahale S9 surface | ecosystem: Environmental > Aquatic > Freshwater > Lake | place: Tanzania: Lake...
TCATTCTAAATCTCATTAAAGATTTAGCGGAGTATGAAAAAGCTCCTGATCAAGTTGAAGCGAGTGAGAGCGACTTGATTGCAACTATATTCGCAGAGAACCCAAAAGTGTTTTGTGATGTAGTTGATGTCGATGGTGAGATTGTGGGAATGGCGATCTGGTTTCTAAATTATTCAACTTGGCAAGGAAAGCACGGAATCTATCTTGAAGATCTATTTATTAAGCCAGAATTTCGAGGTCGTGGTTATGGCAAAGCTCTACTGCAACACCTAGCAGCGATTTGTAACGGGCGCGGGTATGGAAGATTCCAATGGTGGGTACTTGATTGGAATTCGCCCGCAATTGAGTTCTATCGCTCACTCGGTGCTGAGGCGATGTCTGAGTGGACCGTCTATCGAGTATCCGGGGTTCCGCTACGCCGGCTAAGCGAATTACCGAAATAAATACATCAAATAGTTATCTAAGCCTCACCCCCGCCTCTTCCGTTGGCTCATTTCGGCCATTACCTTGAGCCTTAAGACCTCCACCCTCGGGGGTCGCCTATAGGAGAAAATCGATGACTTTGAAGAAAGTTATTACAGGAGCAGGCGTGATCATGAGCGCCTTTGCTCTTATTATGAGCAGCGTTCCTTCAGCGAGCGCAGCAAAAGTCCCCTCAGGAAAAGCGAAAGCTGGCGATGAGTGCGGACGTACCGGAATGATTGCAAAGGCACGTGGCGCTGAAGGTAGCGATCTAACTTGCCTCAAGATGACTTACGGAACTGCGACCGGCGAACTTCGCTGGTGGTACAAGGACCTTAGACCACTAAAGAATCTTGATTGGGTTGTTCCTGCTAACCCCGGTGGTTATTCACAAACATCAACCGCACTTAGCGAATCCTTGAAGAAGGAAGGCCTACTTCAGACTTATACATCTACCTTCCGCCCAGGCGCTGGTGGAACTGTCGGTCTTGGATTCTTCCAAGAAATAAAAGCAAAGCCTGAATCAGTTCTGATTACCGGCCTTGCAATGGCTGGTGGTATTCCAACAAATAAGTCACCACTTAAGTTGGAGAACTCCACACCAATCGCAAAGGTAATGCGTGAATATCAAGCTCTTGTCGTGCCAGCAACTTCAAAGTACAAGACACTCGCGGCATTTGTTGCAGATTGGAAGGCAAATCCAAAGATGCCACTTTCTGGTGGATCTTCCGGTTCAACCGATCATCAATTCCTTGGGCTACTTGCAAAGGCAAACGGAATAGATCCCAAGCAGATGAACTTTGTCGTCCACTCAGGTGGACCTGAAGTTATTGCTTCAGTTCTCTCTGGAGCTACAACTGCCGGAACCTCGGGTTCTGCTGAGTTCTTAGCTCAAGTTCAGGCTGGCAAGCTCCGCGTTCTTGCGGTCTCTTCAGCCAAGCGTCTACCTGGATACCCAGCGAAGACTCTTAAAGAGCAAGGTGTAGATCTTGTTTATGGAAACTGGCGTGGCGTCATGGCTACAGCTGATCTACCCGAAGCAGATCGCCTAAATATGGTGAAGGTATTTGATGCAATGCGCGGAACTGCGACATGGCAGGGATACTTAAAGCAATACAACTGGGATGACGAGTGGTCAGCAGGTAAGGCCTACGGTGACTTCCTGAGGGTACAACTTCCGCTCGTAGCCGGAGTGATAAAAGATCTTGGACTTGGTGGCTAATCACCAAGTGTTAAGTAAAGTCTCACAGGCAGGAAAGGGAGAGTTGGCATTTGCTGGCTCTCTCTTTCTTATCTCATTAGTGGTTTTTTGGGATACTCATAAACTCGTAATCCCAGATAACAATGTCGCCGTAAGCCCTCGTACATTTCCGTATATCGTCGCAACTGTCCTTCTTCTTGCATCAATCGGTGTAGTAATTGAAGTACTTCGTGGTCGTGCGGCAACTCCCGAGGGCGTTGCGCCAAGCGAACCGTTCCAACGTGCAGATTTCAAGACGATGGGAATCATCGTCGGTTCAATCGGATTACATGTATTTTTACTAGAGCGGACCGGATACATCATCTCCGCTGCAATATCTTTCTGGGGCGTTGCTTATGCATTTGGTTCTAAAAAAATGCTTCGACTTGGTTTGATTTCTTTGATTTTTACGACGGTTGTCTATTACAGCTTCACTACATTTCTTGATATTCAGTTACCGAGATGGATTATTGAAGACTTTATCGCAGGGCTAGGTGGATCAAATGGGTAACTTTGACTATCTACTAACCGGATTTGAATCAGCGCTTGCATCTGGAAATCTAATTTATGGATTTATTGGAGTATTTCTCGGAACGCTAGTTGGTGTTCTTCCGGGAATCGGACCAGCACTCGCAATCGGCTTGTTGCTACCGATCACCCTCACCGTTCAACCAACGCAGGCACTCATTATGTTCGCCGCTATCTACTACGGCGCAATGTATGGCGGTTCTACTACTTCTATCTTGTTGAACACCCCGGGCGAAAGTGGCTCGGTGATTACTGCAGTAGAAGGCAACAAAATGGCCCGCGCTGGGAAAGCTGGCGCCGCGCTCGCAACCGCTGCAATTGGATCATTTGTTGCTGGCACTTTAGCAACGCTACTTTTAGCGGTCGCTGCACCTCAATTAGCAGAGTTCGCTATCCAAGTTCAACCAGCTGGCTTCTTAGCGCTCATCATCACGGCGTTCTTTACCGTTGGAACTCTTCTTGGCTCATCACGTATCCGTGGAGTTCTTGCGCTATCGGTTGGTTTAGTTGTTGGATTGATCGGAGCTGATCTCCAAACCGGATCTATCCGTTTAACCTTTGGTAATAATAATGCGATTGATGGTATTGAAACAGTCACAGTGATAGTTGCCCTCTTTGCGCTCGGCGAGATTCTCTATCTAGCAAGTAGATTTAAACATTCAGAGTGGCAAGTGACTCCGGTAAGTGGAAGAGCCATGATGAATAAGAAAGAGTGGAAACGCTCTTGGAAGCCTTGGTTGCGTGGCACCGCAATCGGATTCCCGTTAGGCGTTATCCCTGCTGGTGGTTCAGAAGTTCCAACCTTCCTCTCTTATGCAACTGAGAAGAAATTGGCCAAGGGAGAGAACAAAGAAGAGTTTGGCAAGGGAGCAATTGAAGGAGTAGCTGGGCCAGAAGCGGCCAACAATGCGAACGCGGCCGGCGCACTAGTTCCACTTCTCGCACTTGGTCTTCCAACGTCAGCAACAGCCGCAGTCGTTCTTGTAGCCTTCCAGAGTTACAATATTCAACCAGGGCCACTTCTATTCGTAACAAATCCTAATCTAGTTTGGGCGCTGATTGCATCATTATTCATCGGGAATACTCTGCTCTTGGTTCTAAATCTTCCCTTCATTAAGTTTTGGATCAAGTTGCTCTACATTCCAAGACCATATCTATATGCGGGAATCACTACCTTCGCGTTGTTAGGCGGCTATGCGCTTAACAGCTCGATTTTCGACCTTCAAATGGCCTTAGTAGTGGGATTTATTGGCTATCTATTCCGCCGCTTTGGAGTGCCAATTACTCCTATGGTTATCGGAGCGATTCTTGGACCGCTAGCGGAGTTGTACTACAAGCGCACAATCCAAATTAGCCAAGGCGACCACTCAGTCCTGTTTGATGGTCTTCTTACTAAGTCGCTCTACACATTCTTGCTCTTACTTATTGTTCTACCACCACTGTATCGCTTGATTAAGAGAGGTAAGCAGAACAGCACGAAATGAGCGATAAAAGTCAACGTTGGTTGTGGTCGCTTCTTGTAAATGTAGCCCTAGCCCAAGCGAGCATCTATGTGATGCGCCCGATGATTACCTATCGAGCGCTCGAAAATGGCGCTTCCACCTATGAGATTGGACTGATCGCTGCGATTTATGCGTTGACGCCACTTCTAGTAGCGGTATCAATGGGTAGATGGGTCGGAAGATTTGGTGAAACGCCACTTCTTATTGCCGGCTCCTTTGCATTCATTCTTCTAGCAATCAGCCTATCGTTCACAAATAACATTGCAGCGATAGCAGCAATGACTGCAATCGCTGGCGTTGCTCATCTCGCAAATGTCGCCGCTAGTCAATCGATGGTAGCGAGCAAGAGTCCTAATGAACTCCAAGATCACAACTTTGGATACTTCTCCTTCTCAACTTCATTAGGGCACACAATTGGTCCGATGTTAGGTGGGTTAATTGCAGGTTCTGCTGGAGTATTGCCGAAGTCTTCTTCATCAGCCTTTGTTTTTGCAGCAATCATTGCTTTCCTTTCCCTAGTTCCAATTTTTGCTTTTAAGGAGATGAAAGAGCTGAAGTCAAAAGAAGAACGCGAGATTGCTGGAGCAATTCGCGCTCGAGATATTGTGAAGCGCCCCGGTATAAAGCCTGCGATCTGGACCTCGCTCTCTGTTGCTTCGGTAAATGATGTTCTAGTTGTGATTTTGCCGTTGGTGGGAACTGAAAATGGAATTAGCCCCGTTGTGATCGGATTGATTCTCTCGCTCCGCTCAGCGTCAGCGATGATCTCGCGCTTCTTACTCGGAAGGCTAACCACCCGCTTTGGTAGCGCGAGAGTGATGAATTACAGCATTCTCCTTGCTTCTATCTTCTTACTTCTAACTCTCTTCGCAACGACTGCTATCCCACTAGCGTTCTTGATGGCGATCGTTGGATTCCTGCTCGGCGTTGGTCAACCGCTGACGATGTCAATCGTCTCTAAGAAATCGCCAATTGAGGAGCGGGCAATGGCAATTTCAATTCGCTTGTTTGGAAATCGATTAGGACAATTTCTTGTTCCACTCGGCGCAGGTGCGGTCGCTGCTCCATTTGGTAGTAGCGCAATTTTTGTTGGCCTGGCATCGCTAATTGCATCAGCAGGAGTTATCTCAGTTGCAACTCTCGATGATGAAGTTGCTTAATTTCGAGTGTAGTAACCCCAGGCAAGCGTTGTCGCTAAAGCGACCCAAATTTGGTACGGCAGCAAGGCAAACCCGAGTGCGATAGAAGTGCGAAAAGTTAAGAGAAGCATCGGGATAGTGAGCAGCGCAGTTGCACCAAGTGAGAGCGCAGCAAATTGCAAATTATGTGGAACGTAGAAGTTGTAGGCCCAAGAAAGTGCTGCAGTAACGGAGAGCGCAAAGCAAGTAAGCCAAATTATTACTTCATTTCGAGTAAGTGAATCTGAAACTCTAACTGAGGCTAGGCCAAGAATTATGAAATTATACGGCCAAATTAGACCAAAGACGAAATCAGGTGGTTGCCATGGTGGGCGATTTAGTGATGAATACCAACCAGGAGAGCTACTTGTCCAAATCCCAGATCCGAGGGCGTAGATAAGAACGAGGGCGATGCCGATAACGATGGTATAGATTCGAGAGTCACCCACGGCACTAAGTTAGAGGAGAAGTTCCATTCGCTGAAAGCACCGCTTGGTTTTGAAGCCAATACGTTGGTAGAACGAGAGGTTCTCCGCATCTGACCATGTAAAACGCGCCCTCTTTGCGCCACTAGCTCGCATCTCATGGAGCGCGGCGATTGTAATGAGAGTGCCAAGACCACCGCCGCGGGAGTCGGGTAATACGCCGATGGGTCCGAAGCGATCTCCCCTGGTGTGGCAATAACCGCTGATACGTTCGCCATCAATTGCGATGATAATCTGAGATTCATTTATGGTAAGTGCCGTTGCAAAGATTTTCTCCCACTCACCAGGAACCGAATTAGCGATTGCTTCAAGAAGCGCGGCGCGGTCACTATCGGTGGCAAGCCTTACTTTCCACTTTTCATTCTCGGAAAGAGGTGGCGCATCTGTTAGCTCGATTGACATTCCATACGCCTTTGCTAATTCTTGAAAACCAAAGCCGTGCAGAAGTTTGAGCGCGCCGCTCTCGTGAGGGATCTCAATTCCGGGCTGGATGTATCCGGGAGCTTTTCCAGTCTCGCCGCTGACCAGTACCCGGCGAAGTTTGGCGCTCCGAGCCTCTTTGATGAAGGCGGCGACCAGTTGGCTTGCCAGGCCGCTGCGGCGCACCTCATTTGATACGTACAGATAAGAGAGGTATGCGGTATCTTCGAAATGGTTTCCAAGAAGGAAAGCGGCCTGGTCGAGCCTCAAATGGCGTGGCGCTAAATGGGCGGCGAAGAGAGTTTCATCTAAGTCTGGACGGTCCAAGATCTCCGCGACCCAAGGTAGGTCGACCCGGGTAAGAGGCGTGATTACCGTCAACTTAGGCCTCGTTCTTAAATAGGTGTTGGAAGCGGAAGGAACTCTTCGCTTGGATCTTGGCGGATTCAAAGAGCGAGCCATAGCCAGTTGGAATTGAACTCCAATCGCGCCCCGGAAAGTGCTTGGTCATCAAGTCACGAGTCTTTGTGCGAGCCAAAGTATTTGGGGCTACGACATTTAATACTGGGTCATCAAGTTTTGGTCGCTCTTCAATAAAGGTAGTAATTGCTTTAACGGCATCGCGGATCTCCAGGTATGCCCAGAAATCTTGGGCACCAAATGAATCATCGGCTGCAATCTTTGTGGCTCGCTTAGTGAGAAGGGTTTCTAGATCGCCAACATATGGAAAGCGTGGAGCATAAATATCTATCTTGTGCCGGTTTCTTAAATATCGCACAGTCTCTTCATCAGCAACTTTTGATAAGCCATATGGATCGGAGAGAGTTTTGGGATGCGCTTCATCAATTGGAAGATAGTTTGGATAGAGACGTGCTTGTGAAAAGGAGAAACCAAGGACCGAGATGCTGCTGGCATGGATAGCAACTTTAACCCCGCTCTCGGCAGCGCTGGAAAGCGTGTTAAAAGTTGCCGAAGTATTCAGTGTGTAAGTACGAAGTGGCGTATCGAGATTTGGCGAGCGAAGTGCGGCAAGATGTACAACGACATCGACGCCGCGGAGTGCACGTTGCATTAACTCGGGATCGTTTGCAGTACCCTGAAAGTTCTCGTCACATCTACTCTCGCCAGCGCGATCAATCGATAGGCCTATCGTGTGATGGCCCAGGCTGCGAAACTCATCCGTGAGCGCCTTACCAATTAGCCCAGTTGCCCCAGTTATCAGAATGCGTTGGCTCACGGCTTGATGATGCTCCCGTCGTTACTTCTTATTTCGGGCCACGCGCCGTTAAAGGCATGATCGGGATACGGGAATTGCGCTGCGGCCTCTTCATCGATCTCGACCCCAAAGCCGGGGCGGTCGTTTATCTGCATTTTGCCCGCTCTTATCTCTGGCGAACCCGGGAAGACAGCATCACTTTTCTCGCTCTGTAGATAAATCTCTTGGATACCAAAGTTAGGGGTCAGTGCGCCAAGATGCATATGAGCCGCATGCCCAACCGGCGACAAATCTCCGGGCCCATGAAATGCCGTCTTGATTCCAAAACTCTCGGCGGTGCTCGCTAATTTCAACGCCGGCGTGAAGCCACCAATCTGGGTGATGTGGCAACGCAAATATGCGATTAGTCTCTCGGAGATCAGGCGGTTGTAGTCACTTGGCGTATTTAGTAACTCACCAAATGCAATCGGCGTAGTTGTGCACGCTTTGATGTCAGTAAGATACTCAATGTGTTCCGGAGCAACGGGATCTTCCAGAAAGAGTAGGCCAAGATCTTCAACAGCTTTAGCAAATGCGACTGCACGAGTTGGGGCAATCCGCTCATGGACATCGTGAATGATTCCAATCTCGCTGTCTAGGACACGGAGCTTGCGCAACTCTTGGAGTGTGTATTCAAAGTAGAGATTTTCATTCCAAGGCGCTTGATTAAGCGCAAGGCGATAATCCTGGCGGGTCTGTTCACCAACCTTTGTCTGAAATGAGAGCCCGGAACCATATGAGGCAAGATTTGGAATTACGAACTGCACGCGGAAATTATCAAACCCAAGCTCTTTAAACTTAATGATCTTGCCGTGTACTTCGGAGGCGTTCGCGCCATTGACGTGTACATAAGTTGCAAGATCGTTTCTGACTTTACCGCCGCAAAGCGCATAAACCGGTTTACCGAGCGCCTTCCCTTTTAAATCCCAGAGCGCTTGATCAATACCAGCGATCGCATTATTTAGTACTGAGCCGTTGCGCCAATAACCACTTAAATACATTGCGTGCCACGCGTCTGTTATGGACTCAGCAGAACGTCCGAGTAGAAATGGTTTGAAATAGTTATTCAGAGCGCTGACAACTGTTAGAGGGAATTGGGTAAAAGTTGCACAACCGATTCCGCTTAGCCCTCCATCAGTCTCAACCTTGACGATTGTTAGACGGATGCCATCGGGTGCGGTACAGATGACTTTCAGGTCTGTTATCTGCATGCCGCCTCCGATGGGGTTGGCCATGCGCTGAGCGCGTGCGCCACGAAAAATGGTAGATGAAAATCTATTGCGTTCCTAGAGGTGAACTGCGAAACTTTTCACCATGCCAGGTCGGAGCCTTTCAGAGCTAACCACCGAGTCGATCAGTAGCGAGCTCGCCGGCCTGCACTCACGGAGCATCGGCGAGTTAGTCGATGTAATGAATCGAGAAGATGAGAAGGTCGCGCGCGCTGTTGGGCGCGAGGTGGACGCTATCGAAGTCGTGATTACTCAAGTTTCTCAGCGCCTTGCAAACGGTGGACGACTCTTCTATCTAGGCGCTGGAACTTCTGGTCGACTTGGTGTTCTAGATGCCTCTGAATGCGTTCCAACTTTTAGCACGCCGCACGAGCTAATCCAAGGCCATATCGCAGGCGGTGATCATGCGCTCCGCAATTCGATTGAGGCGGCCGAAGATTCAATTTTAAGTGGCGCTGAGTTGATTGTCAGCCTTGGTGTTACAGAAAAAGACTCGGTTGTTGGAATTACGGCAAGTGGCCAGACTCCCTATGTGATTGGAGCGATTGATGCTGCCAAGCGCCTCGGTGCTTACACCGCTGGGTTAACTTGCAACAAGCGCTCTCAACTTGGTGAAAATACCCACGATGTGATTGAAGTTGATGTTGGCCCAGAAGTTGTCGCCGGCTCTACTCGATTGAAAGCGGGAACGGCAACGAAGATGGTGCTCAATATGATCTCGACTATCTCGATGATTCGCCTTGGCAAGATCTACCAGAACCTTATGATTGATGTAAAAGTAACAAATGAGAAGTTGTGGGAGCGCGCCGAAAATATTTTGATTTATCTATCCAATTGTTCGCGCGCCGACGCAAAGTCTGCATTAATTGTGGCGAATAAAGAGGTGCGAACCGCCCTGATCATGCTTCTAACTGGGGTCGCAGCCGAAACCGCTCGCGAGCAACTAGCACGTGATCAATTAAATCTTGACCGTACCTTGAATACGCTGCAGAAGGTAGGTAAGTGATGCCTGCCGAGCGTGCTGAGATCATCGTGAATATCAAACGTATCGATCCCTTCGTTGCCGCTCGCAACGAATACCCAAACTTGGGTGAGCAAGAGAAGCGCTGCGCTGACATACTCCTTGCGCAACCAGAAAAGGTAATACGATCATCAATTTCAGAGTTTGCTGCTCTCGCAAATACTTCCCAAGCTACAGCCGTAAGGTTTGCAAGAAAGCTAGGATTTAAAGGCTATCCACACCTCAAACTCTCGACCGTAGCTTCGATTGGATATCAGGCCGGAAGTTTTGGACAAGAGAGCCAAGAGTTAGAACTTGGAATAAGCGAGAAGGATGGCCCGCCAGAAGTGCTTCAAAAACTGATTAATTCATCAGTTCTCACCCTGCGTCAGACCGCTGATCTATGTGACTTTCAGGAGTTAAATCGTGCGGTAACGATGTTGCAGCGGGCCAAAGTTGTGGCCACTTACGGTGCTGGAGCGAGCAACTTAGTCGCAAAGGATTGTCAATTGAAGTTTGCGCGACTCGGCAAAGCCACCATAAATTTTGAAGATAACCATCAGGCGCTATCTGCAATCGCAACTCTTGATCCAGGCGATGCCTTAATAGTTGTAAGTCACAGTGGAGCAACTCCTGAAGTATTGAGCGTGGCCGAGGAGTTTGTGGCAAATGGCGTGAATTTGATTTGTATTACTAACGACGCAAAGAGCCCGCTGTCTAAGATCGCGGCGGTTTTGTTGCGTACTCAAGCTGAGCGCAAGAGCATCCGTGTTGGCGCAACTGTTAGCCGCATCGCACAATTATTTATCGTAGATTTGCTGACAATTTCATGGGCGCAACTTTCGTGGGCCCAAGCCAAAGGCGCATCAGAAGCGGCGAGTGAGGCCGTGGTACGGAGCAACGCCCGCAAGGGTGGAACCGAGAATTGGTCTCGAATGAGGCCGATACCCGAAAGGGTAAGAACCAAGTCATCAATCAATAGGAGAGAGAGATGAAAACACGTAATAAACTGCGCCATCTGATCGCTTCGTTGACGGTATCATCAGTGGCGCTATCAGGCTCCGTATTAATGGCCCCAATGTCGAAGGCTGCTGATGTCGAGTTAACGATGTATAGCTGGCGCGTTGAAGACAAAGCCTTCTATGAGAATGTCATAAAAAACTTCTCTGCTGCCAACCCTGGAATTAAAATTACTTTTCAGTCATTTCCATCTGCTGACTACCAGACAATTTTGATGTCGGCTATGGCCGCTGGCAAGGGCCCAGATATCGTCCACGTGCGCGCTTACGGTGCACTTGACCAATTAGTGGTTCCCGGCTATCTAAGTCCGCTCGCAGCCAACGAAGTTAAGGGTCTGAATAAGTACCCAGTAGATGCATTAAATTCACAGCGCGGCTTTAGCGATAAGCGTCTATTTGGTGTGCCATTTGCTTACCAGAGCCTTGGCATCTTCTACAACCTCGCGTACATGCGTCAAGCGGGGATTCAATTGCCACCAAGCACTTACCCAGAGTTCATCGAACAGTTGAAGAAGATTAAAGCAGCGGGGCTTCAAGGACTTGCTAACGGTGGCTCAACCCATATGGAGCAGATGTGGGGAACCATTGCGCCAATGTTCTACGGTGGAACTGAGTTCTATAACGATGTAGTTGCCGGTAAGAAAACTTTCACGGATCCTGCCTTCATAAAGTCCTTAGAAGCGGTTCAAGAACTCTTCCCATATATGCCAGCAAATGCGACTGCAGTTAACTATGACGCATCGCGCGCTCTTTTCTTTAGCGGCAAAGCAGCTTTCTTTATGGGCGGAATCTTCGAACTTGGTTACTTCCGTAATCAAAACCCAAAGTTGAAGTTCGACTTTATGGCGACTCCGCCAATGACTAGTAATGGTAAACAATTTGTCTCAACATGGGCAGATGGGGGCTTTGGAATCAACTCAAAGACCAAGGCTCGCCCAGAAGCATTAAAGTTCATAAACTATCTTGCTTCTAAGAGCTTCGGTGTACCTTTCGTTCAGACAGTCGCTCAGATAACTGCTGTACCGGGCGTTTCAATCAGGGATCGTCAACTACAGAAGGCAGTTAGATCAATCAACGAGTGGGGAACCCCATACATAATGCTAGTTGGTTTCCGCTATAAGAATCCGACTGGCTCGGCTCTTCTCCAGACCGGAATCCCGAACATGCTCAATGGCACCAAGACTGCAAGACAAGTTGCAGATGATGTCAATAAGGGCGTCGGCACTTGGTTCGGTCCGTTTGCCGGAAAGATCTAATAGAAAGTAACTGATGATTTGAGAGCATTGCTGCGTCTAGGAAACTAAACGCAACAATGCTCTTAGTTCCAAATGGAGAACTAAAAACAATATGGCTACGCGCAATGTAACTAGGTACCAACGACCATGGATCATCGCATTTATTACTCCCGCGATGACTCTCACGGTCATCTTTACATTGGTACCCGCCTTCACGCTACTTAGCTATAGCCTCTACGGTTGGGAGAGCTTCAAACGCGGGGATTTTGTTGGCTTTGCCAACTTCGAAAAGCTCTCCAACTTCCCATTCCGAGGCGATTTCATTGGAGCATTTAGGAATAACGTAATTGTTTTCGTAACGCTCTTCTTGGTTCAAACTTCGGTCGGAATGATTATTGCGCTTGCCATCTATCGTATAAGACACGGCAAGAAGTTGTTCCAAGCAATCGTATTTTTGCCGGTGATATTGTCACTTGTAATTGTTGCCTTTATGTGGAAGCTTTTCCTTGATCCACTCTTTGGGCCAATCAATTCCTTAGCGCTCCAATTTAATTTGCCATGGCTAAATCAACCTTGGCTCGGCCAACCTGGCCTTGCCCTCTTTACTCTAATTTTTATCGGCTTGTGGCGTTGGGTTGGTTTCCCCGCCATTGTCTTCTTGGCGGGTATGAATAGCATCAACGAGGAGTACATCGAAGCGGCGCGTATTGACGGAGCATCAGAGATGCAGATCTTCCGCAAGATAATCTTTCCGCTGCTAGCGCCCTCATTCACAATCGTTGCAATCCTCACCTTTATAGGGGCCTTTGAATGGTTTGAACTTCCCTATGTAATTGGGGGCGTAACAGGCCAACCAGGCGGTAGCACCACAACGATGGCGCTACTTTTCTATCGCCTAGCTTTCGGAACTGTGGATTCAGCAACAGTAGATGTCGGATTGAGTTCAGCGATTGGTGTAATTCTCTTTCTCTTTGTTGGCATTGGTGCGGCTCTTGGTTCCTATTATCTGCGTAGGCGGGAAGTTCAACAATGAGTACGAAATTGAGTAAGGCGAAAGAACACGCTTCCGGCAGAACCCCCTTTGCTCCAATCGATATATTTTTGCGAGGTGCACTCGTTGTAAATGCGCTTGGGGTGTTTCTCCCGATTATCTTCATGATTAACTCGTCATTCCGAAATGGTGCAGATATCTACACAAGTCCACTGGCGCTAGCCGATGGCATTGATCTTTCTAACTATCGACTAGTTTTGACTGAAGGAAAGTTCACGCAATACCTACTTAACTCCGTTATAGTCACGGCCTCCGCGACCTTTATCGTCTTGCTCTTTGGCACGCTTGCCGGGTACGCGTTGGCGCGCTATCAATTCAAATTCAATACCGCCATCTACCTATTCTTCTTGGCCGGCTTACTAATTCCGGCAAAGTTGGCGCTCGTCCCACTCTTTATTCAATTGAAGAATATGGGGTTGTTGGATAGCCGAATCGGGCTAATCCTTGTCTATGTCTCCGGCGCCATTCCGGCTGCGGTCTTTATCTTCACTGGATTTATCCGCGCCCTCCCAGCCGATCTTGATAACGCTGCGCGAATCGATGGCGCGAGTGAACTTCAAGTATTTGGCCGAGTTATGTTGCCGTTGATATTTCCCGTCACGGGAATCGTCGGAATTTACTCTGCAATTCCGATTTGGAACGACTTTCTTTTGCCACTCGTATTCATCCGCGATACTTCAAAGATGACAATCATGCAGGGTATATCAGTCTTCTTCGGTGAATACGGAGCTAATTGGGGTGCGCTCTTTGCTGGACTAACCATGGCGGCGCTTCCACTTGTGATTCTCTACGTTATCTTGAGTAGTCAATTCATCAAGGGCCTTACGGCTGGCGCAACAAAGGGCTAAACCTTGGCTAATCTTGCAGTTGAACCGAGGACGGTAATAATTTCGGTCCAGGCAGTTCCTAGATCAAATCTCGCGTCCGTTGAGATTCTTCATAGGATTGCACTGGATGTGGTTGCCGGTGGCGCAACTGCGCTTCGACTCGCTGGAGTTGATGTGATTGCAGAAGTGAGAAAATCAGTAAAAGCAACGATTCTAGGAATTAGCAAGATTGAGAGACCTGGTTTTAAGGCGCGAATAACCCAGAGTCGCGAAGAGATTTGTAAACTTGCAGCTGCGGGAGCGCAAATTGTTGGCATAGATAGCACGCTTCGTGCGCACCCAGAGCCTTTGAAGGAGCTATATAAATGTGCGCGTGAAAATCAGGTAGAAGTCCTTGCTGATATTGATAACCTGCCATCGGCACGTGCCGCCATTGATCTAGGTGCAGATTATGTGGCAACAACAATGGCTGGATATACCGATTCGCGCCCTATAACTGCAGGCCCAGATTTTGAGTTACTTACACATGTAATTGATCTTGGCAAACCAACAGTATTAGAGGGGCGAGTGCGTGGTTCAGGGGATGTAACGCGCGCTTTTGAGATTGGCGCACATGCAGTGGTCGTTGGCCGCTCGGTAACTAGCCCGCGCGATATAACAGAAGTACTTCTTAGAGATTCGAGCTCACGATGAGCATAATTGTTGTTGATTGTGGCGCGAGTTCAACTAAATGGGCGGCCCAGGAGATAGGTGGATCAATTAAACGGGGCAAGGCCCCCAATCTTACGGGCCACATTTTCAATGATCAAGAATGGCTTCGCGCCCAAGGTGTCATTGACGAGATTGCAAGGTCAGCACCAAAAGTCACACGTGCGATCTTTGGTATAACTGGACTTGGGAGTGGTACGAAAATCGCTGAGCGAATCGGTGTGATGGCGCGCAGAGCGCTCGGAATTAAAGCCGTAGAGGTTTGTAACGATATGGAACTTGCACACGCTGCCATCTTCCATCCCGGTGAAGGAATATTAATTTACGGTGGGACTGGCTCTGTTGTAGTTTCAAGAAATAAAAGCGGAGAACTCGTCCGAGCGGGCGGTTATGGATACATTATAGGCGATGAAGGAAGTGGATTTTGGATTGGTCGGGAAGCTCTCCGACATGTGACCGATCTCTGGGACCTTAGTAAAGACCCGAGAGAATCAATACTTGGTAATAAAATTCTTAGAATTGTTTCGCCGGCTGATTGGTATGGCTTACGTGAATTTGTTTATAAAGGTGGCCGACAAGCAGTAGCGGCGCTTGCACCAGTAGTTGCCGAAGCTGCTCGAGCTGGCTCAGATGAAGCGCATTCAATATTGGTTGGAGCCGGAACTCATCTTGCAGCCTTGACAAAGCGATTGCTAAAAAAAATTCCAACATCACGTTTTGCGGCTATGGGAGGGGTGTTTCAAGAAGATTCAATCTTGTTTGAGAGTTTGAGTTCTCAACTTGGATATGCAATTGAAAGAATAGAGGATGATATTCCGGAGCGTTGGTTAGGCATGAACTCCGGAAATACTTGACGAAGACCTACAGAGAGAGAACGATGAATTCATCCCTCGTCGGAAAGGGAAGTAAGTGAAACGCAGAAAATTAAGAGGGGTTTGGCAATCACAGCGCTCCTCGGTGGCGTACTTATTGCTTAGCCAGCATAGACTGCTTATACAAGTCTTGTAATCGGTAGCGTTCTTGATATTGATGAGACTAATCCACATACCTCTACAAACTTTGCCACGGTCCGCGGACTAGGTTCTGTTTATGGAAGCTTCATTGAGATTAGTTACGAGATTAAGAGGAAACTATCTCTTGATCGACTATAAGGCTGGCCTGCACCCCAAAGATATCTCTTAATTCCTCAAGAAGACCCCTGGAGGAATCACAATTCATCAAAGATGCTCTCTAATCTATCTCAGTGCCCCGCAACCTAATCAGCGTTGAGAAGATGTCGAAGTCCTTTGATGAAGTGCTTATAAACGACGTCTCATGTGGAGTAGCCGAAGGACAACGAATCGGGATCGTTGGGCGAAATGGCGGAGGAAAATCCACTCTTTTGAAGATTCTCGCCGGCATTGATTCCCCCGATTCTGGACGGATTACGCGGGCAAATTGGGCTCGGATTGGGATATTGCAACAAGCCGATTCCTCAAGCCCAGGATCGGTGCGCGACTTTGTAGCTGTAAGCAAGAAAACACACGAGTGGGCGAGCGATCCTGGAGTACGCGAGATATTCGCGGGGCTCTTTGGAGGTTTCTCAAGTGAGATCTTGGACCGTGCATATAACTCTCTATCGGGCGGTGAAAAGCGGAGAGTTGGGTTGGCGAAATTATTGATTGAGCCACTTGATCTAATACTTTTAGATGAGCCCACAAATCATCTCGATATTGAGAGTATTGCCTGGCTTGCGACGCATCTTAGAGAGCGACGTGAACTTGCAGTTTTAGTCGTAACGCACGACCGATGGTTTCTAGATGCTATTGTGGATGAGATCTGGGAGATAGTTGGTGGTGAAGTCCTTCAATACGAAGGTGGCTACTCAGCTTATGTGCTCTCTAAAGCCGAGCGGGCCCGCCAACAATCTGCAGAAGATGCTCGCCGAAACAACTTAATCAGAAAAGAACTTGCCTGGCTCCGTCGCGGGGCGCCTGCAAGAACATCTAAACCTAAGTTTCGCGTCGATGCCGCAAATCAATTGATTGCGAAAGAGCCACTTCCAAGAGATAACGCCGAGCTTTTGAACTTCGCAACTAATCGCCTTGGGAATATGGTCCTTGAGATTCATCATGCAAAGCTGGCTATTGGTGAGAACACTTTGATTGAGAGACTCGATTGGAACATAGCGCCTTCGGATCGAATTGCCATTATCGGATTTAATGGTTCAGGAAAGACAACTTTGATGCGGGCACTTGCTGGCGAATATCGCTTTGCTGCAGGAAAGATGCAGGTTGGGGTAACTGTAAAGCGCGCTTTTCTCTCACAACATCTTGAGGAACTTGATCCAAGTTGGCGAGTACTTGAGGCAGTAGAGCGAATTGCTCTCCAAGTTGAACTTGGTGGCGGACGAGAGCTAACAGCTTCCCAACTATGCGAGCGGCTGGGCTTTGATTTTGGCGGCCAACAACGCCTAATAAGGGACCTTTCTGGGGGTGAGAAGCGGCGGCTTCAACTAACGCGCCTTCTAATGACTAGCCCTAATGTCTTATTACTTGATGAGCCCACAAATGATTTCGATGTTGAGACCTTAGCTGCACTGGAAGATTTGCTTGATTCATTCGCTGGAGTGCTAATTGTTATCTCTCATGACCGTTACTTCTTAGAGCGAACTTGTGACCGTTTCTTTGGTCTTCTTGGCAATCAAGATCTCCGCGATTTACCACGAGGTGTTGATGAGTACCTTGAGTTACGCGAAGAAATTGCAAGGATCCAAGTCGAAGTGAATACGAAGGATATTAGTGATGCAGCAAAAATCCGTTTAGTGAAAAAAGAGATGTCAAAGCTAGAGAAGCAGATTGAGAAGCTGGCTATAGAGCTAGAGAAATTACAAAAAGAAGAGTCGGATGCAGCCTTTGATCATCAGAGATTGCTTGAGGTTGGCGAGATGTTCAAAGAGATAGGCTCGCGCAAAGAAGCGCTCGAAGTTAAATGGTTGGAGTTAAGTGAACAAGTCAGATAGTAAGAGTTTGCGCCTTGATGCCTTAGCAGCTTTCTCTGGCTTTCTAATTGCAATGCAAGCACGCGCTAACGGCGAATTGGCTCATCAACTTCAAAGTGCTCCCCAAGCAGCGCTAATTTCCTTTTCATCTGGACTCTTCTTTATCTCGCTCTATGCACTTTTTTCAAAGCGAGTACATCTCGGAATCCGCAAACTGCACGCTGCTGTTAAGAATAGAGAAATCCCTCGGTGGCGATTACTTGCAGGCGCCCTCGGTGGAAGTTTTGTGGCGATCCAATCAAGTATTGTCTTTGTGATTGGTGTGGCAACGTTCTCGGTTGCGTCAATTGCTGGTCAGACAGCGGTCTCTTTGATTGTTGATCGAATTGGATTAACCGGTGGAGGACCAAAACCCATCACGATTCGAAGGGTCACAGCTGCCCTGATCACTGTTTTAGCGGTATTAATCTCGGTCTGGGACAAGCTAGAAGGCATTGATTTCTCCCATCTTTCCGTGCTTTTAGCCGGATTCGCAGGCGTGCTTGTCGGAATACAGCGAGCCCTTAATGGCCAGATAAATGAATATTCTGGAGATAGCTATACGACAACGCTTTTGAACTTCATCACCGGAACTTCGTTGCTTCTAGTTTTCTTCCTAGTGCTCCTCATTTTTGGAGCTATCGAATTACAGCCTCTTCCTTCTAGCCCATGGTGGATTTACACCGGAGGAATTCTTGGCGTCACATACATCGCCTTTAGCGCCTTGATAGTGCAACACCTAGGAGTACTGACCTTTACTCTCTATAGCGTTGGTGGGCAACTAATCGGAGCGCTTGTATTAGATCTCTATTTACCTAGTGAAGGAATTTCGGTTAGCTGGTATCTCGTAAGTGGAATTGCGCTCACGTACATCGGTGTGATCATTGGCGGGGCAAATCAAGTGCGCCGAGCGCGGATGTAATTTCTTATCGCAAGTGCGATAGTAAGCGCTACGAAGAAGATTGCAATGCCGCGAGCCGAACCTTTTAAAGCGGGAATTGAAGTTGCGTAATACCCAAGCAAGGTAATT
>Ga0194116_10003704_pt1 | contig 18179 bp, 19 predicted proteins | sample TA2MahsurfametaG_4_FD_148617 | JGI IMG/M metagenome (GOLD analysis project Ga0194116, IMG submission 148617) | Freshwater microbial communities from Lake Tanganyika, Tanzania - TA2015008 Mahale S9 surface | ecosystem: Environmental > Aquatic > Freshwater > Lake | place: Tanzania: Lake...
TATGCGGACGTATGCTGCGCTTAAAACATCAGTAAATCGCTTCTTCATACACGTGAACGCCTCGTTTGAAGCGGTTCTTACGAAGGTACGCCCTTCGTTTACCGAATTCGAAGCAGCCGTGAAGCCACATAGCTTCGTCCACATCAGTTTATCGCGCGCAATACCGCGTCAATCAGTCAATTCATCCCAAACCTCACCCAACCCGCACTTTACCCGTTTAATGGTATACTTTTGCACTACCAACCCAAACCCCTGAACGCTTGAACCTGCTGATTGATGTTGTCCATTGGCGCGATTCAAATCGTTCTCACCACCTTGACCTCGCCCTCTTTGTGCAGCCCTGTACGGAACATCTAATCGACTCCTTGGTCAATAATTCACGGTATTGCCTAACGGCATCCCATCGGTCGCACCGCAACGTACCTTTGTTCTGATGGTTTCTTGGGCAGTCCTCATTGGCGTATTCCTTGCTGTAGTGGCGATCACGCCCCTGGCGATCAGCTACGCCATTAAAACCGGCAAGCTCGACAAGCCCTCCATTCGCAAGATTCACAAAGACCCCACACCTAGCATCGGAAGCCACGTCTTCGTGCCCGCCGCATTCGTCGGCTGGTGGTTCTTGGTCCCCGAAATCGACAGCAAGGCCTTAAGCTTCACAGAATCGGCGGCAATAAACCGTTACATGCAATAGCCCATGTATTACGTTAATCCAACAAAGTCAGTTCTTTTCAACTTCTATTACGGGATTTGGAGTATCGTAATAAATGTCCTCTTTGTAATTGTATTCCTACCGTTATTCATCTTCATCTCACCAATAATTTGGATTCTCAATTTTAAGTACAATCCCGGTCCTTTATTATTTTTTCAAATTAGAGAGGGAAGGAATAAAAAGCCTTTCAGCATGATTAAATATAGAAGTATGGTAACGTCAGCAGAGGTAAATGGACCGCAATGGGCGGAACTAGATGATGCGCGAATTACCAGACTTGGTAAACTACTTCGAGCAACACGGCTTGACGAGATTCCACAGGTACTGAATGTTCTTCTATTTCAAATTAACGTGATTGGACCAAGGGCAGAACGACCAGAATTGGCGATTAATATCCTAAAAGAAATACCGAACTTTCATGACCGATTGGTCATTAAGCCCGGTATAACAGGATTGGCCCAAATCAGGAGTGGTTACACTAATGATTTAGACGGTGCGCGCGTCAAACTCACGCAAGATCTTTTTTACATTAAAAATCAGAATATCATCATTGACTTGCGCATACTAATTGGAACAGTGGGAACGGTATTAAAAAAACTGGGATATTGACTTCTTACTATGCTTTGGAGCGCTTCTAAATCTACACACTCCGGCAATAGTTAAGTCAAGGATTTTCTCCATTTGATGCCACTACAACCCGAATTGGACACAATAGCAAGGATTGATTATAGATACTGCCGAATTTTCTTGCAAATCCTTATAATTGTAAATGTAAGTCCCCTTTCTATACCATAACTACTCAATGCTACCCTTATTTCTTTATTACCTTTAAGCACATTAACTACTGACCTATTAGATTCTCCTCCTAACCGCATGTGGACTAACACTTTATCAATAAATTCATACTTGAGCCCTTTTATTTCTAAAAACCTCAACATTAGTTCATAATCTGCAGCTATTCGATACCTTGTGTTAAACAAACCATAGTTTACATAAGCCTTTCTAGCAACAAAAAAAGCCGGATGAGGAGGGTGCCAACCACGAGAAAAAGCGTCCTTATAATATTTCGATGTCCTCCAAATTCTAACAACCGACTCAGGACTATCATTAAAATAGGAAATATTTCCGTAAACTATGTCTACATCATTATTAAACAATCCTATAACATCAAACAGAACATTATCATTGGCAAAACAATCATCACTATTCAAGATAGCCACAAACTTACCACTTGATAATTCGATACCCTTATTCATTGCATCGTAGATGCCCTCATCTTTTTCGCTTATCACACGATTTTTAACAGTTGATTCTCGTGTAATTATATCAACTGTGTTATCACTCGATCCCCCGTCGATGAATATATGTTCAATGTTATGATAAGTCTGTCGATTAACAGAACGTATAGTATCCCTAATTGTCGCTTCACTGTTGTAACTTACAGTAATTACGCTAAACAAATCTGTTTTCATAGATAAATTTAAATAGAGAAGCTTAAATATACTGGATCCACTGTTGTTAGCTGACAAAGAACAGGACTAACTTCTAATGAACTCAAAAAACTCAATTGAACTAACTAATTAATTTTAGAAAAGAATAGCTGAACAAGATTTTTTTAGCAATCGTATTCAGATAAATCAAATTTACTAGGTAGTTATCAAAATTCCTGTGACCAATTATGGAACAGTAGCCTACAGTAAAAAAGTAATCCGATCTAGTTTAATAAAATTTAAAATTTACACTCGCTAAGTTCAACTCTCTCTTACCAAATCTCTATGCAATTGCTCATTAATCCATGAATACGTTTTTTGCATGCCCTCTAATAAAGGCATTGACACCTCCCAACCAATCTTATTACGATATAATGTATTATCAGAATTTCTCCCTCTTACGCCTGTAGGACAACTAAAGCCGTACTTATCAATAAAATCTTGACCACCTAAATTATTTATGGAGATGTTCTTTCCAGAAATTTCAATTGCCATTTCTGCCAACCTATTAATTGTAACCATTTCCTCTGAACCGATATTCACAGGGCCCGTGAAATCCGACTTCATAAACCTGAGAACTGCTTCTACACATTCACTCACGTATAGAAAACTTCTTGTTTGAAGTCCATCACCCCACACTTCTATTGAGCCGCCATTATGCTGTTCCGCAACTTTCCTACACATAGCCGCTGGTGCTTTTTCTTTACCATCCTTCCATGTTCCTTGTGGACCAAAAATATTATGGAAACGAGCAATTCTTACATCCAATTTATAATTCCGATTGAATGCAAGAAATAAACGTTCACTAAACAACTTCTCCCAGCCATATTCAGAGTCTGGATTAGCAGGATATGCAGAAGACTCTTCACAATTTGGATTATTTGGATCTAACTGATTGTGCTCGGGATACATACATGCCGAAGAAGAATAAAATACTTTTTTCACTTTCTTTTTGACACATTCATGTGCAACATTAAGGTTAATCATTGCAGATCCATGCATCACATTTGCATCATTATTGCCCGTGAATATATAACCAGCACCGCCCATATCTGCAGCTAATTGGTATACTTCGTCACAACCCTCTGTGATCACCAATTCAACTGCTTTAGGATCAGTTAAATCACAGTTAATAAATTCATGACAAATTTCAGAATGATCAAAGTACTCATGGTTTTTAATGTCCGCAATTCTAACATGATATCCTTCGATTTTTAATCTTTTTCCTAGATGACCACCGATAAAACCGCCACCGCCCAAAACAATTGCTTTTTTCATAACGTAAATCAAAATAAAATCAAAATAATCAAACCCAATTTAAAATCGAACAAATATAAGACAAAAAGATAAAATCAACTTCTACTAAATAAGTACTGTGAATTTACATACCAATCGTCAAAACGCGACAAAAGTACATATTTTCGTTTAAATCCTTTGGATGTGAGCAACGAATAAATTGAATCACGATCTGCTTTGTAATTATGTTCAACACATATCACGCCTACTCTGTACTTCTCGAAATCAAATTCCTTGAGAATTTCGAACTCACTTCCTTCAGTGTCAATACTTAGAAAATCAATGTTTCGACAATCCCCTTTATCTTTCACCAAATCGTTTAAACTCACTGATTCTACAAAATACTTTTGCAATTCGGTATTACAGTCACTTGAATTAGATCCAACGTTCGTATCGAAGTCCTTTGTCTCTGATACACCAGAAAAAGCAGCATCAATTTGATCTTCACTGAACTCGATTAACTCTCCAGTCCTACGCCAGACACAACGAGTGTCAATATACGCGCTCCTCGCAGACATTAACTCCTCATGCCACATCCTGCAAGGTTCACATAGTATGCCATTCCAATTAAAACTTTTCTCCAATAATAGTGTGTTGCTCAAATATCTACCGTTACACGCGCCAAACTCAACAAAGAAACCATCGCGCTTGAAGCCTAACTCACAAAGAACAAACAAATCCTGATGCAATTGTGAATTTGATTTAAATAATAACCTTAATAATTCCAACCTCTTTTTAAAAAAAACCAATATCAGAAGAGAATGTAGAAATCGTTTGATAGAAGAAAAATTCATTACAATTTATTGTTTAATTAATTGCTTTACCAATTGGGAAAAATGATACCTAAAATCACGAAATTTTGAACCGCGTTTGTAAAATACACTACCAATCACGTACGCGAAACTTAACAAATAAAAAGCAGCAAAATTATTACTACGAAAAAGTGGCCTATAAAAAACTCTGTACAAAAACATCGAACTATAAAGGGAATCCAAAACCAATAAACTCTCGCTAGACAAAGGCGATTTCATTCTTCTCATGTATTGAGCAAATGACCTATTATAAAACGAATGGATCATCCGAGTTCTCAAGCTGGGCAATATTGAGTTAACTTCACCATCAAAATTATCCAAAAATAGATCAAAATAATTTGACACAAAAACAGTGACAGGATTGTACCCCCCCGTGTTGTTTCTAGTAGCCAAAATAAAATCTGCATCAACGAATAATGACTTCCCCTTACACTTTCTTAATAATTTTAACACAAGATTGAACTGAACTAAATTAGTACCAATACCCTCTTCGACCTCCTTTTCTGTATAATCGACTCTTTTGAAAATCATATTCGAAATGAAAGCGAGATCAATGTTTCTTTCCAAAACAACTTCCTTCATTGAATTGAAAACCCTCATGGTCCTTACAAAATCATCTCTAGACTCTGGCTCATTAGTCGTTAAACCGTAAGCCCGGAGAAAATAAATCGAATATTCTCCGTTTTTTAAAAGAGGCATCAAAATCTTCAATGAATTCTTTGATAAAAAATCATCATCACCTAGAATCATCACAAACTTAGCTTGATCGTATAAATAACATTGGGCTATATTTCGATCTGAGCCAATATTCTCACTATTCTTTTTATAAACTATTCTAAGTTCTTTGAAAAATAAACTTTCGGCGACATGCTTAGATAAATCATTGCTCGAATTATCTGAAATGAAAACCGATACTAGGGATCTATCTTCCATTTCGAGATTCAATACTGCAGCTCGAATGCTGTTCAAGCATTTCAATAAAAAATCGGGCCGGTTAAAAGTTGGCACAGATATATTTAGGACGATACCCATAAAATTACTTACTTAACAAATCATAAAAATTTAAACCGACACCATTAAAAACATGAAAGGCATGCCCGTTTGACATGAATGCATAGAATAACTTACCGTCTATCTTCCACCAAAAACTAAATGCAACCAAAATCATTGGAAGTAATAGGAACGATTTAAACTTAGTTAAGTTCTTGATCTCGAACAAAAACACAATTATAACTATTGGAGTTATTAATAATAAAAATCGTTCATAAGCTAGGCTTACTTCATAAAAAAAAGGGACGGCTAATGAGAATACTCCCAATAGTGAGACTAAAAAACTCACTCTGAGCCTTGTGTACGTTAAGATTCCACTTGCGAGTAACAGATAAAAAAAATGTCTGCCATTGAATGCAAAAGGTAGAACAATCTCGTTTGACTTTAGATAAAAAATAGCCTTTTCATATTCAATAAACTCTATTAATGTATAAACAAGACTGGACAATATAATTAATGAACTAAAAAAGATAAATATAAACTTCAACTTCTCACCTAAACTCAAGACCACATTACTCCTGAAAAATCGGGTAAACAATATAAAACTCAAAGTAAAAGAAGACGATATGTGTGCCAAAATACTTGTAAAATAATACTTGCCATTTATTCTAAAAGTACTCAAATAAACAACGAAAACGGTCAAAACTAAAACTAACGACAGTGAGTATCGCCATAAATGATATAATACATGATTTATTTCAGGAAAAAATATTATAAAAAAAGCCGTATTAAATAAAAAATCACGTGAAATACTATAGAATACTCTCTGAAGCAAGAAAACAGGTACCGCAACAGAAACCACTAGTATAGCAAACTCATTGCCATTGGATAAAATATTTACCAAACCTGCAAGCAAAAACCAAAGAGGCTCGCCACCACCGATTAAGGTCAAACCTAATCCTCTCAAAAAATCCAAGTCAAACACATTTCGGTAATATTCTAGATAATTCAGGGCATCATCAGCCGCAAAGGCATCACCTGAAGTCCAAGAATTGCCAATTTCTCTATTTATAAACAGTAACGAAAATGAAAACGCAAAAATATAATTCACTTCTTTCGGAAGAAGTGTCCAACGTTCAACAATTACCAAAAAAAGCAGTACATAGAGCGGATTAAATACAAAGAAAAGCGCCAAACCAATAAGTACCAACCAAAAATCATCATGGTCCTTATAGACAGCCATACCCCTCGCTTCTCTTCTTTTCTCTTGAATAATTCCGAACTAAATCAAAAATACCACGTTGAATTTTTTCATTATAAAGCCTATCATTAAAAAGTTTCTTTAAATTTTCAATCACTAAACTCCTTTCCATTTCATTAAGATCTCCTAACAATGAAAATAAATGACTAAAATTAACCCTTCCGAACTCGTAAACAATTAAATCACGTAAGTAAGAACTCATTGAGTCTGAAAGCCCCGTGTGATTAGAAAAAACGGGGATGCAATTAACATATGTCGCTTCAGCAGAGGCATTTGGAATACCATCTGAAAGATTTAGAGTTAAAAAAAATTGAGCTCTACTTAACAATAAAGTGAACTCACTGTGCGGAATTGCCTTGCTATACTCTAAATCTAAGTTGTAAACACATTTAACCCTTGTGATGTGAAAAATATCTTCGTCGGTCGCATTTACGAAGTATATCCTCTTATCTTTCCAAAAAATAACATCTTTTTCAATATCATGTAGGAAAGTCAATATGTTTGAACGCCAAAAGTAGCTACCCTTGACAACAATAAAGATATCCTTCGACCATAATTTAAAATTTACTTCCAGCTTTCTAAACTTCTCCATACTAGACATAGTACAACAGGAGACAGGGAAAAATTTACCCACAAAACCGAGTTCCATTGCAATATCCTTTTCCCTTTCACTCTCTACATGTAGAAAATCCAAGTTCTTGAGTAGACCCCGAAGTTTGTTAAGATGCAAGGGCGCACTTCTAAAAAAATATAAGTCATTCCCATAAACAGACGCACATATTGTAACCGAAGATTTAGTTTTTATGTGACTTATAAAATTCGAAGCTATATAACCACCAGATTGCAAATCGTGTATCCAAATTATATCTGGCTTAAATAGTGATAAAGTTAAGTCATTATACTTTGCAGCAAAACTTCCTATCCTATTGACAGCATTTAAAAATAGAGATTTTTGCCATTCTTCGTTACGCATGCTATAACCCATTAAGGTATAAACCGAGGCATCTACTATAACATGACCAAAGGCAGAGTCCATTTTAAGGTAGTTCGGGTCAGAGCCAATTTGTATCATTTTAAAATCTTCACTAGCGAAATGCTGTTTGAAACTTTGCAGAAAATTTACAAAATGCTGTGAATGAATTGGACCAACAAAAGCAACACGCACGCCATTTTTTTTATAAAATACTCTATATAAAAAAAGATAGAAAAAATTCAATACCAAGCGAACATACCCAATTAAAAGATGCACTAAAATCCTAAAATTAAGTGACTTTCTGTAATAATTTTTTATATAAACACTAACTTGCATAAAAAATACTTCTTAACTCACGTCGCTTCGTGATCAAAACACTAAAAAGTAAAACCAATTCCGATAGAAGCATGATTATTAAAATGAATTGCCAAGTTAACTGTGAAGAAAAGAGTATGACTACTAGAAAATTGATCAATGCTATAAGAGCAACGATGACGTACATTTCGCGAAGATTATTCGCATAAACAGCCCATTGACTAACAACTATTGTAGACAGTATGCCAGGCACTAAGGATAATGAAAACAATCTAATCGCTTGTACTAAACCAGTGTAGTTCCTACTGAAAATAATTTCGACGATAAAAGGAGCGAAAAAATAAAGAAACACCGTAGACACCAATCCAAATAAAAATGCCATTTTTACATCCAATCCTATCGACACACCTAAATTCAACTTCGGTAAAATTTTATTTATTAACGGCTGGTATGAGGCCTGTAGCATTTTAACAACTGCAGTTGAGGAATAGACTATTGCAAAAGAATCCTTTGACAAAAAGTGTCCCGCCATAATTACAGGTCCTGAAGCAAATAAAAAGGAACTAAAAACTAACAAAAAATTAGGTCCTGATTTTAAAATTACTCCCGTCGGCCTTGATCTAAATACACTAAAGTCGAGCCTAAAATCATTTTGATTCAAATACAAAAAAAAAGAAATTGTTAAAGATTGCAATGAGAAAAGCAAAAAAAGCCATGAAACTGATAGTTGAAAAAAAAATAATATTAATCCATATATCAAGGTAAAAATAAGTTTTGAAATCAATGAAATTTTAATCAAATTATTAATATTATCTAAAGAAACGTACAATACTTCTAAAGAAAACACAATACTTAAATAATAAATTAAAAAAGCAATCGTCAATACAGAATCTATCCGACCAGAACCAATAAAAATATACGTCAATAGAACCATTATCGTGATACCACCTATAGCCATTTTAGCTAAAATAATCTTGTTGAGAATCGACCCAATAAACAACTTGCTCTTTCTACTTAACTCATTAACTGCCCAGCTTGAAAACCCCCAATTAGCTAATATCAAAACAATTTGAGAAAGTGAGATATAAAAGCCATAATAACCATAATCCTTTTGAACTAAAAATTTCGTCATTAGTACAGTCTGAACCACTGACAAAAGCGAAATAAAAGCACTGTAAACGAGCGTTTCAAAGTGCTTAAAATCTTTTAAATAATACAAGTTTTATTTTATTTATTTTCTGCTTTATCTGAGATGAAAATACAGCGAAAATTATCTCAAGTATTCTCTTATTACTTCCACAATGTAATCATAATGTGATTCATTCAATCCAGGCCAAACACCCAACCAAAACGATTGATTCATTATTACATCAGTATTCGTAAGATCACCGACTATACGATGCTCAATATTCGAATATGCAGGTTGTCTAAGGAGATTCCCTCCAAATAATAATCGAGTACCTATTTTATTGTCCTCTAAATGTTGAACCAACATCTGTCTATCGTTAGAGTCACCCTCTCGCAAGGTTAATAAAAAACCAAACCACGATGGCTCTGATTGCTTAGTGGGTTCAGGTAAAACAAAAAACTCTTCAAATTCCTTCATTTTATTGTATAAAATTTGGAAATTCTCCCGGCGCTTCTTGACAAAAGCATCTATTTTACTTATTTGAGACAAGCCAAAAGCTGCTTGCATGTCCGTTACTTTCAAATTAAAACCAATGTGAGAGTACGTGTACTTGTGATCATAACCATATGGCAAAGAACCTAATTGCTGACTAAAACGACAGCCGCAAGTGTTATCCCTACCAGGCTCGCAATAACAGTCCCGACCCCAATCACGAAAACTCTCGGCTATCTTCGATAAAATTGGATTATTAATTAATACGGCTCCACCTTCACCCATAGTAATGTGGTGCGCTGGATAAAAAGAAAAGGTCGATAAATCACCAAATGTACCAGTTTTTTGGCCTCTGTAAGTAGCTCCCAAGGAGTCACAATCGTCTTCAACCACCCAAAGATTATACTTCTTAGCTACACGCATCACTTCATCCAAATCAAATGGATTTCCTAACGAGTGGGCAATCATGATGGCTTTCGTTTTGGAACTAACGGCAGCCTCCAACATCTCTGATTTTACATTATGCGTCGCAATGTCAATGTCTATAAACACAGGTATTGCCCCAAACTGAATGATTGGATTAACTGTAGTAGGGAATCCAGCCGCTACTGTAATCACCTCATCTCCAGGTCGAATCGCTCTATTACCAAGTTTTGGTGAGGTCAACGTGTAAAGTGCCACTAAATTTGCTGAAGATCCTGAGTTGACTAAAAGTGCTTTGATAGCTCCAAAATATTGAGCAAATTCCTCTTCGAACTTTTTGGCAAAACGCCCAGCTGTAAGCCAACCATCCAAAGCAGCATCCACTCCCATGACAATATCATCTTCATCTAATACCTTTCCTGTCACGGGAATGTAATTTTCACCTGGAATTATTGTCTGTGTAGAATTCCTCCTTGCTATATCTTTCAAACTAAGAAGCATCGAAGAATCAATAATATTCTTTAACATACTTTTTTTTCGAATTTATTCACCAAATCATTCAGTTTTGTCGTATCAGGAACGTACCGATCCACATTGTCCCATTCAGTAATTTCATTCATTATATAACTCACCCCATATTCAGCTGCAATTTCTATTGCTAAGTCATGGATTAAAATAGCTCTATCTGAACCCACATTATAAATTGGGCATGATTCATTAGAATTTAAAGCTATTATTATCAAAGCATCAACCAAGTCGTCTGCTGACATATAGCTTCTATATACCGGATTTTTCGCATTCACTTCAATAGCCTCACCTCTTTCAGCCTTCCCAATAAAATTGCCATATGCGAAATGTTGATCTCTCGGCAAATATTTACCATAAAATGCAAAACACCGAGCAATTGAAACAGACAATCCTTCCCGGCCTAATTGAATAAAACTATCCTCCGAATTTCTTTTGCCAAGAGCGTAATTGCGTTTTTCAATTGATAACCCCCTTATATCTGTGAAATCATAACCTTCCGTAATTTTATCGACATTAGCTAGTTGCTGTCCATAAACTGCACCAGAACTACAATAAACAATTTTAGAATTATTATGGTTGAGCTTTGCCAATTTACAATAGTTATTAGTGGCATTCTCAATATTCTCTTTTTGACTTTCGCTATCTAAAATGTAATTCATCTTATTAGTCGACGACGCCGCATGAACAACTATGTCTGCGAACGGAATGTTATCAAGTAAACTAATATCTCCTGAAATCAATTCTACATTTTCACAAACTAATTCAGGATAATCATCCCTTAATTTATTAGCATTTCTTGCAATCACAATTACTTGTGCAATAAAAAACCTATTTAACCTTCCTCGTTGAAAAGAATCTAAAATAGACTTCCCAAAAAAACCAGAACCACCAATTACAAGTAGCTTTTTACTATTCTCCAACTCGTTCAGCAATCATGTTAATTCTATCCGCCTCCTTTTGAGATTCACGATAATACAGTTGCTGTCTGTTCCTTAAAATCCCTAACTCCAATCTTTGTCCATTAATCAAAGACTCTTGCAAATTAACGAGAGATATTGCTGGGTCATACATCACGTATCGAGTCTCAAATTTATCAAGTAAACCTTTCGCAAATAATTTTTTTAGGAACAATTCCGAGTCCACAGTTATTGCACCTCCTAAGTAGACTTTCTTTGTGTATTCCCTTGATCGTGAAAAGAGATCTGTGGCAATATCGAAAATTTCATCCGAATTCACATAAGACCTGTCTTTGCCCATAGACGATACAAAATCCACTCTTCCCAAAGTAATGTGGTACAAAGAGTTAAAGCCATCACTGTTTACCATTTCCTTGAAATTTTTATAGGCCGTCATTGTTTCAATATTGACACCCAATTGAACATTGGAAATAACATCGCTTGGCAAAATAGATTTTGCACTTTTCACAAATTTGTCTAAAGCAAATGCACTTTCTATCATAGGAGCAACAATCCCCTTTACCCCAATAACCTGACTATCAAACAAATCACGCTTTGCTTCAGCACCGGCAATCTTAAGCAATAACTTAGTGCCCGCTTGATTACATAACTCTTTGAGACGAATTACCTCATTTAATGAAGCTCCTTCATCTTCGAAACTCGTTTTTATTCCAATCACTCCGTGATTCTCTACCAAGTCCTTTAATAAGGCAGTAGAAGAAAGCTCTAATTTATTCATTACATGATCACATTTAGGTTAAAATATTCAAACTAAGCTCTTCTTCACTAAGAAAGGGCCACATATCGTGCAATGGCGAAGTTGCCATTGAACCATCCAATAATTTTTTAGATGTCAACTTTGGACTAAAATGCTGTTCCAAGTCCAATTCAAGCTCACATATAAACCTTCCTTTCAAATTTACAATTTCAGGAATACGCTCTAATAACTCTTGATGATCCTTTATGTGATAATAAGGGAAGTCAAATGCACTAGCAACTTTTTCAAAACTAGGAAAGGATAAACCGGAATCTGTACCACAACCTACAATATTGTCACTAAAAAAACTCCTTTGAGTTTGTCGAATTGAATGATAACCTTTGTTATTCAATATAAATATTTGAATGGGCAAATTATTGCCAGAAATAGTTTGCAACTCTTGCAAATTCATCATAATACTCCCGTCACCAGCAATGCAAACAACTCTTTCTATATTCCTGTTTGCGTTAAACGCTCCTATAGATGCTGGTAATTCATATCCCATTGATGCACACCCCGAATTATGAAAAACCCGTTGACCCTTTTTAACTTTCATTCCTTGAAAGGTAACTACACATGCAGTACCGTCAGCACAAACAACTGTATCGTTCTCCTTCAAATTTTCAAATAAGGTATCTACAAAACAATAAGGATTAACAGTTTCCAATTTATTCCAATACTCAGGTAAGCATACTGGATATCTACTTAACCTTTCTTTACCCCAATTAATCCAACCCGAAAAATCCGGGAACGAATGTAAATTCGAATTAACACATCGAAAAGCCTCAGAAAAGAAATACTCAAGGGATGAATGAACTTTAATGTCAAAGACACAAGTAGGCTTTTCTAATTCATTAATATCTATATCTACACCCACCTTAAAAGCATGTGGTGCAAATGACGACCAATTATAGCTTACCAATCGGATATTCAAACGTGAACCTAAAACAATAATCAAATCTGCAGACTGCAAGACAAAATTACCACTTCTATTACCAATTGTCCCCCCCCGGCCAACGTATAATGGATCTGAATCCTCAATCAAATCATTTGAGTTCCAAGCAGTAACAACAGGAATATTAAGTTTCCTTGCTAGTTGCAAGAATAATTCTTGTGTGCCACTAATATGAATTCCAGAACCCACATAAAAAACGGGCCTTTCGGATATTTTAATCCTATCAATTATTGCTCTTACCAACAAATCAACTTCTTCAAAATTGATTAAGTCAGAACCATTGGGCTTAAAGCTTTCCAGATCTTCAATATTAACATCCATACTTTGGATATCAATTGGAATATCGAGCCACACCGGTCCCGGCCTACCTTCGACCGCTAGGTAAATTGCTTTTTCTAAATGGAATCTTATTTTTTGAGGATCGGTAACACATGAGGAATATTTCGTTACTCCTTCAACCATTTTTACAATATCTACCTCTTGATCTCCTAACTGTCTCCATGGAACTGTGTAAGAACCTACCAAAGTTTCTCTTTTCACTTGGCCACTGACAATAATCATGGGAATGGAATCAGTATAAGCACCGAAGACACCATTAATAGCATTAATCCCTCCTGGTCCAGTTGTTACATTGACCACTGCCGGAATTCGAGTTAATCTCGCTTCAGCCTCAGCAGCCATTGAACATGCCTGTTCATGATGACAATAAATAACATTAATCGATGCCTTACCAAATGCATCATTCAAATGCATGGAGCCTCCACCAGTAACCGAATAACAGTTGGATCCTAAATCGGACAATTTTTGTGCAATATAATCAGCTATTCTCATTTAAATTATAATCTGCTTTAAGTCCAAAAATGAGCTAATTGAAATACAGGGTTCGATTATTTGACCATAACCGTACTTGGCATGAATAAATACACAACCATTTGAATTTGCCATATCTAAATCTTCAATGGTATCACCCAAAACAAAACAATTATTTATATCAATATTATTTAATTCAATTATAATTTTAAGCTTTTCAAGCTTATTAACATCTTTGCTAGGTATAGTACTGGATCCAACAATCAATTTAAACAATTTTGTTAAATCCAATTCACTAATTGTTTTTAATAAGATATTTTGAGGCTTGTTACTAATAACGTACAATTCATATTCATTCTGATGAAAATAATTAAGCGTCTCCGCTACACCATCAAATAGTTTTCCAAAAATGTAATATTCTGTGTCATAGTATTGTCTAAATAAATTCTCGAATTCGTTGTAAGACTCCAAGAAACAATCGTCAAAAGCCTTAGAATATAAATTCCTCAACTTAGGTCCAATATCACCTTTTTTTAGAACATATTCTATTTTAAAAAGTTCACGCGAAGCTTCTTTAAACGCCAACATTATTCCCTCATAAGAATCGAATAAAGTGCCATCAAAATCAAAAATAATTGTCGGCTTTCTCAAAATCACACACAATATAACACAGTGTCTAAACCGCTAGGATAGAAGTGTCCAATATAAATTTATCATCTTTCCGCTGTTCTTTATTAGCATTTGTTAAAGGATTGACGCTTATCGCTCGATATTCAATTCTAGTTGCCGTCAATTCCTAAATTGAAGCTACCTCATGGTTTATAAAAAGTAGTAAATCAACAACTTTCCTTTCTAATCCCCCTATGCTATAAACGCTTAATTTTGATTCTGTTACTATCATAATTTAGTTTCATTTAAATTACTATTTGCAATAAAATCACTAATTTGTTGTGTGGTAAATAAATTGCTTTGCTCTTTATCCAATTCGAATTTTAAATACCATTCAATAGTCATCTTAACTGATTTAACGGAATTAATTAGTGGACTCCAATTCAACTCGAATTTCACTTTACTAATATCCAATTTGAGTAAACCAGCTTCATGCGGTTGGTTTTCTTCTTGCCTTATTTGACACTCACCAGAACCCCAAGCTGCAATTGCCAATTGTGAAATTTCAACTACAGATAAGGCATCTTCTACATGTGGTCCAAAATTATACGCTTGAGAAAAATTCTCTGGCTCCTTATCCAATTGCATTCCTAAAATCAAATAACCAAAAATAGGTTCTAATACGTGTTGCCACGGTCGCACGGCGTATGGATTTCGAATAACAACTGGTTTATTTGCCATCAATGAACGAACAATATCTGGCATCAATCGATCTTTTGACCAATCACCTCCGCCAATAACATTACCTGCACGGGCTACAGCAATACCTTTCAAATGGCACTTATATTCTTTAGAGTTAAAAAAGGAATTACGATAAGAATCAATTAATAACTCCGAGCAGGCCTTACTCGCACTGTAAGGATCATAGCCCCCTAAACGGTCACATTCACGATACGGATAAATCCATTCATTATTATGATAAACCTTATCAGTAGTAATTAAAACAACGCTACACTTCTTTTTTAATAATTTTACTGCATCCAAAAGATAAGCCGTTCCGATGACATTAACCTCAAATGTTTCAACAGGCATTTCATAAGACAATCGAACTAATGGCTGAGCGGCTAAATGAAAAATAAAATCAGGTTGAAAAGAAACTATTTCTGATTCCAATTTTTTTCGATCTCTCAAATCAGCTATAACTGACTCACACAATTTGTCACCCTCAATTAAATAAAATAAATCATTTTTAGTTTGAGGATCTAAGGCAAAACCTTTAATTTCTGCACCTAATAAGGCTAAGGTCTTTAACATCCAAGCACCTTTAAAACCCGTATGTCCTGTTACGAAGACCCTTTTACCGCGATATGTATTTACTAATTGCTGATAATCTACCATGTCTTCCATTGAGCTTTACCTGAGTTCCACATTTCCTCTAATTCAATTCGATCTCTCAAGGCGTCCATACATTTCCAAAAACCATGATGCTTAAAAGCGGCCAATTGACTATTTGCTGCTATAGCACCTAGCGGGCCCTTTTCCCATTGAACTTCATCCATGTCGCCAACCAAAAACTTAAATATCCCCGGTTCTAAAACGAAAAATCCACCATTAATCCACATCCCATCACCTAACGGCTTCTCTACAAATGCGCCTACTTCACCGTTTGCGCTAATTTCTAAATTTCCGAACCTACCAGGTATCTGAACACTTGTTAATGTGGCCAATCTTCCATGGGATTTATGAAATGCTAATAATTCATTGAAATCCACATCTGCTACACCATCACCATAGGTCAACATAAATGTTTCATCCCTCACATATTTTTCAATTCGTTTCAAGCGTCCCGCAGTATTGGTATGTAAACCGGTATCAATCAAGGTGACTTTAAAAGATTCCGTCTCGGAATAATGTACCTTGATATTATTATTCGCTAATTCAATAGTTACATCTGAATTGTGCAAATAATAATTATAAAAATACTCTTTTATATAGGTTGCTTTATAGCCTAAACAAATAACGAACTCACTATAGCCAAACCTTTCATACATTTTTAGAATATGCCATAGAATAGGTTTTCCTCCAATTTCTACCATTGGCTTTGGTCTGGCCTCTGTTTCCTCCATTAGTCGGGTTCCGAAACCACCTGCAAAAATCACTACTTTCATTTGTCTTATTTATTTTACCTCCAGACTTAATTCTCTCGTCAATGGATAACTACAACATAGTAAAAACTCGTCTTCCGCGAGGTCCTTATTTTCTTTTTTTAAACCCAACATTTTCAGTTTACCACTTCTAACTACCCCTTTACAAATATTGCAGTCTCCAATTTGGCAGGAATAAGGTATTTCAATCCTATTATCCAAAGCAATTTCTAAGACGCTTTTTCCTTTTGGAATGTACAGATTAGTTGTTACTCCTTCAAACAACAATGACATACTACATTCCTCTACATTCATTAAGTCCTTTGGGTCGATAACTAATTCAAAATCTTCTGTAAACACCGAGGCTGACGGGACATTCAATTCCAATAATGAACTTTTTACTATTTCTTTAAAATCAAAAGGGCCACAAACATAATGTAAACTATCTATATAATTAACATTTTGGGAGACGAGTTTTGAAACAAACTCAGAATTTATCCGTCCGTTATAAACTCCATTCTCCTCGTCAAGAATATTTCCTTGACTGTAAAATTGAGTTACTCTAAATACACTGCCATTTTCTTGGTGCAAACTCAAGAGTTGATTTAAAAAAATACTCGACTCAATCAGTTTGTTTCCTATAATCAAATGAATCTTAGTATTGGAATGTGTTTTTATAATTTCTTTTATTAAAGAAAACAATGGAGTAATACCGCTCCCAACACCCCAAAGATAAACTGTACTCTGTGAATTTATACTATCAAAAGTAAAATCACCCATCGGACCCATAACTTCTATGGTGTCCTCAACTTTAACATAATCGTTAATATAGTTAGATACAACGCCATTGGGCACTCTTTTAACAGTAACTTCTAACAAAGAATCGACGCTTGGCGAAGATGAAAAAGAATAAGGTCTCGTAAATTTTCTTCCGTTAATACGAAAAGTTAGTGTTAAATACTGCCCAGCTTTATATTTTACCTTACGCAAGGTTGGTTGTTTAAAACAAAGCGTAACGGCATCTTTCGTTTCTTGTTTTATTTGAACTACTTTTAAAGGAAAAGAATTCATCACTTTCTTTTTATCTACCTATTTGTTAACAACCAGCTCGAATACTGAAATTTATTTCCTAATCCACCAATCAATTCAATTCCTAATTCCTGACAAACTGGTACTTCAGGAATGGACCAAACCCTAAAAAAAATTACTCTTGATTTTTTAGCGCACCGTTTTACGCTCTTTTTAACGATTTGACTAAAATTGTTCATATTTTTAACCAACAACGCGTAATTCATGACTAATTAGCAATAAAAAATAGGCTAAGTTCATCAAAATTGAGCGTTATTGGCATGGACCACACTAATCAGAACAGCTTCAAGTTTGGTCGAATAAGCCCGTCCAATTCTTCACTAATTAACGAATATTTTATCTTCCGATTAATGCGACTTTCTACGCGTTGAACGAGATCATCAATTACATCGGTATAAACATCGCCGACGAGGACTAATTCAATTGTTCCGGAATCGACGC
>Ga0194116_10003705_pt1 | contig 18179 bp, 18 predicted proteins | sample TA2MahsurfametaG_4_FD_148617 | JGI IMG/M metagenome (GOLD analysis project Ga0194116, IMG submission 148617) | Freshwater microbial communities from Lake Tanganyika, Tanzania - TA2015008 Mahale S9 surface | ecosystem: Environmental > Aquatic > Freshwater > Lake | place: Tanzania: Lake...
AATCCGCGGGCGTGGGGGCGAGTGACGCGCTGCCGTCGTCGTGCACCACGATGGGCCGCTGGGGCTGCCATGCCGACTCGGGCAGGAGATCGGAAAACTCCGCTCCGGCAATCGTGGAGCGGATGTTCGTGACGCGGAACCCGGAACTCGTCGGTCCGCGATGGATCATCCATTTCCCCACCCATCAGTAAGGGCGGCAGCCGTCGAAACTCGAATGGATCGAATCCGGTTTGGTGCCGACCGCGACCGTTTCAACGCGTATGGATGTCGCTGCGGTTTTCAGGTTGAATTGGTGTGGATCCGGACGATGCTTGCCGCCGCCGATGCCCACGCCGGACGACATCCATTACGCGCTGGAAACGACGCGTGTGCTGCGCGAGCCGGACCACCGGATCCGCACCTTCGGCGAAACGCGCTTCGAATTCCAGCTCATCAGCGAGCTGATGGACCGCGTCGGCACGGTGCGCATCCGCAGCGGTGAGGTCGAGGCGCAGCGTCCGCGCGTGCTGCGTCCCGAACCCTACTGCGGCATCGAGTTGGATGGATTCGATCCATCGGTGCGCGCGAGGATGGAGCGGATGATCGAGAAATTCCGCGCCGAAGGTCGCGACCTCGCATTCCTCCGTTACGGATTCCAGTTCCGCCGCGGAGAAGTGCGCGAGGAAATCGTGCACGACAGCGTCGAGGCCGTGCGCGAACGATTGCTCGCGGACATCCGGCGCGATGGCAATCCGGCGCTGGCGGTCATCGAGGGGGTCGACGACACCTGGGAGATCTCCATTCTCAAATTCTCGTTCGACATGATCATGAAGTCGCACGAGATCAACGCCTTCGACTTCAGGCGCAAGGGCATCCTCTGATCCGCCGCCGCCATGCGCCTCCGCACGCTCGTCCGGCTCGCCGCGGCATTCGTCGTGCTCGGAGTCACCGCCGCCACTGCCGCATGGGTCTGGCGGATGTCCGGCGGACGCGTCCCGACCGCGCTTGCGGGGTGGATGCCCGACACGCTTCTCCCCGGTGCGCGCGACGATCGTGCCGCGCTCGCACGCGTGCTCGACGGTCGACTCCCCGCCGCGCCCGATCCCGGGGTCGAGATGTTCCGCAAGGCACGCGAGTCGCTCGCGCTCGGTGAGGTGCCGGAGGCGCGCGTGATGCTCGATACGGTGGTCAATGTCTTCCCGACATCGGCTGGTGCCGCCGAAGCGCGGCGCATTCTGGGCGAGTTGAATCTGGACGAGATCCTCACGCCCGAAGTGATGGAGGGTAAGCGGCTGCACACCGTGCGCGCCGGCGAATCGCTGCCGGCCATCGCCGATGCCCACCGCAGCACCGTTGATTTGATCCTGCATCTCAATTCGCGCATGTCACAGGGCGGACTGCGAGCCGGCGAGAAGCTTGTCGTGATGCCGCTGGATTTCCGTGTGGTCGTCGATACCGGTCGCGCCGCCGTCTCGCTGTGGCAGGGTACGCGTTTCATCTGCGAGTACCCGGTGCGCCATCTCGGCGTCGCGAAACCGCGTGCGCGTGTGCTCACCACCATCGCCTCGCGAAGCGCGGAACACCACGGCCAGCGCGCCCGGCCCGGCACAGCCGCGCACCGCACGGCGACCAAGGTGATTCGCCTCGCCAAGCCCGCGCTGCGCCTGCAGTCGTCGGACGGCGGCGACGAGCCGCCCGGCAATGCCGTGGTGCTCGATGGCCCCGACATGGAGGAGATCCACCTGTTGCTGCGCGTCGGCAACGAAGCGGAAATCCGCTGATTTTTCCGCTCTTCCACCCCGCGGTTGCGTCTTGCATCGGCCGCTTGTGTTTCCGATGATCGTGGCCATGCAGCCGCTCGAATTTGAAAAGCCGGTGGCCGAACTCGAAGCCGAGTTGGTTCGGCTGCGTCACAAAGCGGCGTCGCAGGACATCGACATGTCCGGCGAGATCTCGGCGATGGAGGCCAAGCTGGCCGAGACGCGCACGCGGATCTACCAGAACCTCACGCCGTGGCAGCGCGTCCAAATCGCGCGCCACACCCAACGGCCGTTCATGCTCGACTACGTGAACCTCGCGTTCACCGACTTCTGCGAGCTGCACGGCGACCGCCGCATCGGCGACGACGCGTCGATGCCCGGCGGATTCGCCAGGATCGGCGGACGCCGCGTCGTCGTGGTCGGCCACCAGAAAGGACGCAACACCAAGGAGAACCTCAAGCGCAACTTCGGCAGCGCCCACCCCGAAGGGTACCGCAAGGCGCTGCGCCTGATGAAACTCGCCGAGAAATTCGGCCTGCCGGTGATCTCGCTCATCGACACGCCCGGTGCTTTTCCCGGCATCGGAGCGGAGGAGCGCAACATCGCCGAGGCGATCGCCCACAACCTGCGCGAGATGATGACGTTGCGCGTCCCGTTCGTCACCGTGGTGCTCGGCGAGGGCGGATCGGGCGGCGCGCTGGGCATCGGCGTGGCCGACCGCATCCTGATGCTCGAGAACGCGTATTACTCGGTGATCAGCCCCGAGGGATGCGCTGCAATCCTGTGGAAGCACCGCAAGCACGCGCCCGAAGCGGCCGAGGCGATGAAGCTGGCGGTGCCCGACATCCTCAAGCTCGGCCTCATCGACGACGTCGTGCCCGAGCCGGTCGGCGGCGCGCACCACGACCATCAGGCGACGGCCGACGCCTTGCGCGATGTGGTCACCCGCCACCTCGACGAGTTGTGCGCGCTTTCCAGCGACGAGCTGCTCGAGCGCCGCTACGCGAAATTCCGCGCCTACGGTGAGTGGCGCGAGGGCTGATGCCGACGATCACGGTTCCATCGTTTCAATTGGTTTCCATTCTCTTCATCCAATCCATCCATCCATGTCATTGAAAATCGGAATCATCGGGGCTGGCGGCATGTTGCGGTTTCATGCCGAAGGGTTTCGCAGCGCCGGAGCGGAGATCGTCGCCGTGGCGGACGCCGCGCCGGGTGCCGCGGCCAAAGCGGCCGCGCAGTGGGGCGCCGCGGCGTCATTCGAATCGGCCGACGCGATGCTCGCCGCCGTGCCGCTCGACGCGGTGAGCATCATCGTGCCGAACAAATTTCACGCGCCGCTGGCCGTGCAATGCCTCGAAGCGGGCAAGCACGTCTTCTGCGAGAAGCCGCCCGCGCTCAACGCAGGCGAAGTGGCTGCGATGATCGCCGCTGCGGAAAAGTCCGGCAGGCGCCTGATGTTCAACTTCAACAACCGCGCGCGGCCCGAGTCGCGCGCGATGCTCGACCATGTGCGCGACGGCACCGTCGGCCGCATCAACTCGGCCCAGGCGAAGTGGATCCGCCGCACCGGCATTCCAGGATTCGGCGGATGGTTCACCACCAAGACGCTTTCCGGCGGCGGACCGGTGATCGACCTGCTGCACATGATCGACCTCGCGCTGCACTTCATGGGCTATCCCGAGCCGGCCCATGTGCTTGCCAACACCTTCGACACGTTCATGGGTGACAAGGGGTTCAAAGGTCCTTGGGGCATTCCCGATCGCGCGGACGGCGTCACCGACGTCGAGGCGGCGGCCCACGGGTTTGTCACCTTCAGGACCGGCCAAGTGCTCACACTGCAAGTATCGTGGGCGGAAATGGTCAAACGCGAGGAGGTCTCGGTCGTCTTCCAAGGCACGTCGGCCGGCGGCAAGGTCGAGCGATTGTTCGGTCGTGACGGACTCGACGAAACCGCGATCGACACTTGTGAACTCTACGTCCAGGAGCACGGCCGCAGCGTGAACCGCGACATCGTCACTCCGGCCTGCGAGGACATGGGCCGCATCGCCTCGGCCGCGAATTTCGTCGATGCGATCGAGGGCCGCGCCGCACCGCTCAACACGCCCGACGAGGCGCTCAAGCTCATGAAGATCATCGACGCGATCTACGCCTCGGCGGCGTCCGGCGCGCCGGTGTCGCTGTGAGTTCACGACGGCTTTCCATCCACATTCACATCCACACCTCATCCGCATCCATCATGAACCGCAAACTCCGCATGGGCATGGTCGGCGGCGGCCGCGGTGCCTTCATCGGCAACGTCCACCGCATGGCTGCCAACCTCGACGGCCGGATCGAACTGGTCGCCGGATGCTTTTCCTCCGATCCGGAAAAATCACGGCTCTCGGGCGAGGATCTCTTCCTCGATCCGTCGCGCGTTTACGCGAGCTTCGCCGAGATGGCGGCGCGTGAGGCCGCTCTGCCGCCGGGCGAGCGCATCGACTTTGTCTCGATCGTCGCGCGCAACGACCTGCATCACGCGGTGGCCAAGGCGTTTCTCGAGGCGGGCATCCACGTCGTCTGTGAAAAACCGCTGGCCTTCTCGCTGGCCGAGGCGCTCGAACTCCGCGAGATCGTCGCGCGCAGCGGACTGGTCTTCGCCCTCACCCACAACTACACCGGCTACCCGATGGTCAAGGAGGCACGGGCGATGGTGCGCGCCGGCGCGCTCGGCAGGATCCTCAAGATCGTCGCCGAATACCCGCAGGGCTACGCGATCACCGCGCTCAAGGACCACGCCGACGGCGCGATCTCGAACTGGCGGATGGACCCCGCGGTCGCCGGCGTGTCGAACTGCATCGGCGACATCGGCTCGCACGCCGAAAACCTCGTGCGCTACATCACCGGACTCGAGCTGCTCGAAATCGCGGCGGACCTCAACACGTTCATCCCCGGCCGACCGCTCGACGACGATGGCAGCATGCTCTGCCGCTACGACAACGGCGCGCGCGGCGTGCTCTACGCGTCGCAAATCTCCACCGGCGACGAGAACAACCTCAACGTCCGGATCTACGGCACCGAGGCATCGCTCGAATGGCACCAGGAGCACCCCAACGAGCTGATCGTCAAGTACGCGGACAAACCGCGCGAAATCCGCCGCCGCGGCAACAGCTACATCGGACCCGAGGCGGCGAAGAACACGCGACTGCCTTTCGGCCACCCGGAGGCGTTCATCGAGGCGTTCGCCAATGTCTACCTCGCGGCCGCCGAGGCGATCGCCGATCACATCGACGGCAGGCACCCGCGCGCGGCTGGCTATGATTTCCCGACGATCGACGACGGTGTCGAGGGTATGGCGTTCATCGAAGCAGCCGTCGCATCATCGCGGGCCAATGCGGCGTGGACCCAGTTACGCGGACGTTGAGGCGGTGTCTCTCACGCGCCGTCGTCCGTCCGTGCGAGGATCCACAGTAGATCGGACAGCCGGTTGAAGAACAACCTCACCGGCTCCGGTACGGACTCGCCGCTGTCGTGCAGCGCCATCACCTTGCGTTCGGCCCGTCGTGCGATCGTGCGCGCAACATCGAGCGCCGCGCGAGCGACCGATCCCTCCGCGCCGGGACGCGCCCAGCCGGTGAAGCGGATCCCGCGCGCCTCGTGCTCGCGCGCGGTTTGCGTGAGCCACTCGACATCGGCGTCGCCGATCAGCGGAAAGCCTTTTGCCAAGTAAGCCGCTTCGTCTTCCGGCAGCGTCGCGAGCTGACCCATCAGCCCGACCAGCGACTCCTGGATGTGGTCGATCAATCCGACGCGCGCGGCATCGCCGCCCGTGGCGCGCGCCAGTCCGAGCGCGGCGTTCAATTCATCGACCGCGCCGAGCGCCTCGATGCGCGGTGAATTCTTGGCAATGCGCTTGCCGAACAACAGGTCGGTCTCTCCCGAATCGCCCCGGCCGGTGATGATGCTCATGGGCGGAACCTAGCCGGATCGGAATTCGATGTCCATCCGCGTCGTTCCATGCTTGGTTTTCCGCGCTGATGAAACTCGCGCGGCTCGGCGACGGACCGGAGATCTTCCACACGATCCAAGGGGAGGGGATCTCCGCGGGTTGTCCCGCCGTATTCGTGCGGGCCTCGCGCTGCAACCTGCACTGCGTCTGGTGCGACACCGACCACACGTGGAATTTCGAAGGCACCCCGTGGAAGCACGAAAAGGACGGATCACCGGGATATACCAAGCACCGCAAGGCCGAGCTGACCTACGAGACCACCCCGGCCGACGCCGCACGGCGCGTGCTTGCATTCGATTGCCCGCGCGTCGTTCTCACCGGCGGTGAGCCGTTGCTGCAACAAGACGCGTTCCTCGAACTGATCCGCATCGTCCGCGCCGCCGTGCCGGACTGCGTGGTCGAGGTGGAAACCAACGGCACGATCCTGCCCGGCGACACATTCGCCGCAGAGGTCTCGCAATTCAACGTCTCGCCCAAGCTCGCGAACTCCGGGATGTCCGCCGCGCTGCGGCTCGTGCCCGCCGTGCTCGCATGGTTCGCCGCCTCGCCCATGGCATGGTTCAAATTCGTCGTCGCATCACCCGCCGACCTAGACGAAGTGCTCGCGCTTTCGGCCGACCACGCGATCCCGCGCGCGCGCATCCTGCTCATGCCCGAGGGGCGCAACGCCGCCGCGCTCGACCGCCACGCCGCCTGGCTGGCCGACGCGTGCCGCGACCACGGGCTGCGTTTTGCCGATCGCCTGCACGTCCGCCTGTGGGGCGACCGCCGGGGCGTCTGATTCCGCGCGACTTTTTCCCGGGTGCGGGGTTTCATCCAATAGGCCCCATGAAATCCGATCCGCACGCCGACGATGCCACGCTGGAATCCGATCCGGTGTGGCGGCTTTTGGCCGGCTCGCCGACGGCGCAGGCCCGCACCCGCTTTGCCGACGACACGCTGCGTGCCGCCCGGCTTTCCGGTGCGCCCCGCCGCTGGTGGTCGGCCGTCGTTTCACCCGTGCCCCTCACCGCACTCGCCGGTGCCGTCGCCGCGCTCGTCTTCGCGATTCTCGCTCCGCAAAGCGGCCCCGCGCCGTCCGCCTTGTTCACCGATCCGCACGCCGATCCGATCGACGAAATCGCCGACACCGAGATGCTCATCGCCGCCGCCGATCATCCCGAGCATTTCAGCGATGCGGAGATCTTGGCGCTCTGCGGGTTCTGAATCGGAAGCCTTTTCCTTTTTCCTTCGCGCCCGGGCAGTGCAAACTCGGGCCGTGACCCGCTGCGTGATCTTCGACCTCGACGGCACGCTCGTGGATTCGTTGCCCGGCATCGCCGCCTCACTCAACCGCACGCTCGTCGCGCACGGACTGCCCGGTCATTCGCACGATCGGATCCGCTCGTTCATCGGCAACGGAGTGCGCGACTTGGTGATGCGTGCCGGACCAAGCGGGGCCGACCCGGATCTGTCCGCTTCGTTGCTGCGGCTCTACCTCCGCGATTACGCGCTGTCCTGGCGCGACGGCACCTCGGTCTACCCCGGCGTCCAAGACCTGCTCCAGCGCATCCGCACCTCGGGCAAGTCCATCGCCGTGTTGTCCAATAAATCGCACGACTTCACCGTGGAAATCGTCGATGCCTTGTTTCCAGAAGCCGGCTTCGTCGCAGTGCTGGGTCAGCGCGACGACGTGCCACGCAAGCCCGATCCCGCGGGCGCGCTGGAAATCGCCGCAACCGCAGGTGTCCCGCCGACCGATGCCGCGCTGGTCGGCGACTCGACCGTGGACTTGGAAACCGCGCGCCGCGCCGGAATGCGTGGGATCGCCGTAGGATGGGGGTATCACGACCGCGCCGCGCTTGCCGCCGCCGGTGCGCGGGAAATCGCCGCGGATCCGCGGGGCCTCGACGCTTGGCTCGGCTGATCGCGCCCCGCGGCGCACCCGGTGCTTGTCATTTCCCGTCCCGGTGTGCCTGATTGCATCCATGCCGGTGCGTGGTGCCATGGAGCGATATCGGGTGAAGCCGGGATCGACGATCGATCTCGATGGCATTCATCCGGCCGAGAAGTCGTTGTTCAACGGCGCGGACAAATCGGAGTTCGAGCCGCAGTTCCGCGAGTTGCAGGACCAACTGCGCGACATGCAGCAAATGCTCTATGCGCAGAACCGGCACCGCGTGCTGGTGGTGATGCAGGCGATGGACACCGGGGGCAAGGACGGCTGCATCAAGCACGTCTTCTCGCACATCGACCCGCAGGGCATCCACGTCCGGTCGTTCAAGAAACCCACCGAAGAGGAACTCGCGCACGATTTCCTGTGGCGGGTCCACTCGAAGGTGCCGGCCACCGGACAGATGGTGATCTTCAACCGCAGCCACTACGAGGACATCATTGCCGTGCGGGTGAAGCACATCTTTCCCAAGGAAGTCTGGCAACGCCGCTACCGCCACATCGTCGAGTTCGAGCGCATGCTCGCCGAAGAAGGCACCACCATCGTCAAGATCTTCCTCCACATCTCGCGCGACGAGCAGAAGCGGCGTCTCGAGTCGCGCCTGCGCAACCCGCACAAGCACTGGAAGTTCAATCCCGACGATCTCGCCGACCGCAAGCTCTGGCACGATTTCATGGCGGCCTACGAGGAGGTCTTCGCCAAAACCTCCACCGAATGCGCGCCGTGGTACGTCGTGCCCGCCGACCGCAAGTGGTATCGCAACCTCTGCGTGGCGCGCATCATGGTCGATACGCTCGCAGGACTCGGCATGAAGCTGCCGAAGGTCGACTGGGATCCCGCCTCGATCGTCATCGGCGATTGAATCCGCAACCCCTAGCGGCGACTCCCGAGATGGCCTTTCTGAAATCGCGATCCACTGCGCTGATCACCGGGGCATCCGCCGGGATTGGCGAGGAATACGCGCTGCAGCTCGCGCGGCGCGTGCCCAACATCGTGCTCACTGCCCGCCGCGCCGAACGGCTCGACCAGTTGGCGCAGCGCCTGCGCGCCGAAGCGCCGGACACATCGGTAACGGTGTTGCCCGCGGACTTGTCGGACCCGGACGAGCGCGCATCGCTGCTCGCGCGGATGGCCGCGCTGGGCATCGTCCCCGACGTGTTGATCAACAACGCCGGGGTCGGCGACTACGGCGAGTTCGCCGGTGCGGCATGGCCGAGGATCTCGCCGATGCTGCGGCTCAACATCGAGTCGCTCACGCATCTCGCCCATGCGTTGGTGCCGGGCATGATCGCCTCCGGCGGCGGGGCGATCGTCAACGTGAGTTCGCTCGCGGGCGAACTGCCGATCCCGGATTTCGCGGTGTATGCCGCGACCAAGGCCTACGTCACGAGTTTCTCCGAAGCGCTGCGCATCGAGCTGGGCGGACACGGCATCCGCGTGATCGCGGTGTGCCCGGGTCCGGTCCACACGGAATTCGGCGAGATCGCGCGCCGACCGGGTGGCGGACGCGACATCCCCCGCTGGTGGTTCTTCATGCCGAAGGAACGGGTGGTCTCCGAGTCGCTGGCGGCGCTCGAGCGCGGCAGGGCGCGCGTGTTTCCGGGCAAGCGCACGGCGTTGGCCGCGGCGTTCATCTCGGCGATGCCGGTGGCGTGGCTGCGACGCGCGATGTCGTTGCGTCCGCGCAAGTCACGCGGGTGATTTCGGCTCAGCGGCAGCGCAGCCCGGCGAGCGGCGGTCGCTCGGGCTCCGGGATCTCGCGCAGGGTTTCCACCGCACCATTGCCGTCGATCCGCCAGCGGCGGTGCAGGGTCGGCAGCGGATGATGTGTCGTGACGATGCCGTCGCGTGCGAGCCGACGCAGCACGACGTGCAAAATGGCGAATGCGGCATCGCCGAGTTCGCCGTCGTCGCGGTGATGGTGGACGCGCCGCACGAGATCGGTCTGCGCCACCGCATCGAGTCGGTCGTCCCGCGCGAGGTCGATCAGGTGGGCGATCTCCACGCCATAGCCGGTCGGGAACGCGAGCGACTCGAGCAGCTCGCGGCGCGCGGCGTATTCGCCGGAGAGCGGTTGCAACACGGGCGCGAGATCCGGCAGAAACAACGAGATCAGTGGACGCACAAGGATTTCGGAAATCCGGCCGCCGCCGTGGGTCGTGCGTCCGTCTCCATCGGCAGACGGACGCTCGTAGGATCCTTTCACATAGCTGATGTCGGGCTCGGTGAGCAGCGGGCCGACCAAGCCGCGCACGAATCCGGCGTGGAAGTTGGCGATGTCGCCGTCGAGGTAGCACAAGATGCCGCCGCTGGCGGCGTGCAGCGCTTTCCACAGGTTTTCGCCCTTGCCGCGGATGCTGCCGTGTTCCGGCGCGATGTCCGACGAGAGCAACACGGTGGCGCCGGCGGCCGCGGCGACCTCGCGCGTGCCGTCGGACGAGCCGGAATCAATGACCAGCAGTTCGTCCACCAACGGCACATCATCCATGAGTTCGCGTCGGATGGTGCCGACGATTGCGCCGATGGTGTCCGCCTCGTCCAGCGTCGGGATGCACACCGAGATGCGCTCGCCGCCTTTGGCGCGCAGCAATGCGGCAGTGTCGGCGAAGTCGTCGTGATGAAAGCGGCGCATGCGCCGAGCGAAACGGCGGCGAGCCTGCGACACAAGCCATCAATCAATCGATGCGATGGCGGGTCCGCGCGCTTTGTGTCGTAGCATCACCACCCGTCCAGCGCGCGGAGCACGTCGTCGGGTGAGAGCAGTTCCGGCAGGATGTGCGGCGGTTTGCCCGGCATAAGCAGCACGTTCACTGGAATCGCGCTGCGGCCCAATGCTTCGAGCGCGCGGTCGATCGCGGGGTCCGGCCGGGTTTTGTCGGCCACCAGCGCAACGACGCGCTTTTGCCCCATCGCCGCCGCGACTTCCGGCGTGTACGCGCGTTTTTTGTTGAACTGGCAAGTCGCGCACCAACGCGCGGTGAAATCAATGTACACCGGGCGTCCGTCGGCGAGCAGTTCGTCCACCCGCGCTTGCGACCACGGCTGCCAGTCGATCGCGGATGCCGCGGGCGGTCGTGCAAGCTCGACGCCGAGCGCGGCAAATCCAATCGCGAGCGCGCCCGCGGTGAGCCGCACGCCGCGCCGACGGTGCGGCAGGTTCCACCGGCCGTGGATCCATGCGGCTGTAGCCACCGCGCAGAGGCCGAACACCGCGCCGAGCAAGTGGTCGAGGCCGGTGATGCCGGCGTACACCCAGAGCAGGAATCCCGCCGTGGCGAAGAGCAGGAATGCCATCGATTGCTTGAAACTCTCCATCCACGGACCGGGTCGCGGCAGACGCCCGACCCACGAAGGGAAAGAGGAAAGCACCACGTAAGGCAGTGCGAGACCAACGGCCATCGCCGCGAACGCGGAGAAGAATGACACCGCTGGCAACGCGACCGCCGCGCCGATCGCGGCACCAAGGAACGGTGCCGAGCAGGGAGTGGCGACCACCGTGGCAAGCACGCCGGAAAAAAACGATCCGCCGAATCCATGGCGCGATTGTAGCGATCCGCCGACCGATGTCGCGGAGGTGCCGATCTCGAACACGCCGGCGAGATTGAGCGCGAACACGAACATCACGAGCAGCAGTGCGAGCACCACCCAGGGTTGCTGCAACTGGTATCCCCAGCCGACCGCGCCAACCGCGCCCCGCGCCGCGAACAACAAGCCGCTCAACACGCCGAACGACGCCAGCACCCCAATCGCAAAGACCCATCCGTGCAGTGCGATCGCGCGGCGGTCGGCCCCGGCCTGACGCACAAAGCCCATGATCTTCAACCCGATCACCGGAAACACGCAGGGCATCAGGTTCAGCAACAATCCGCCGAGAAACATCCCCAGCACGATCGCGGGAAAACCCATCGCTTCGGGAAGCAGCCGCTCATCGGAATTCGCTGCGGCGGCGTTGCGCCCGATCGCGATCGGCGGCACGATCACCGCGGGCTCGCCGAGCAGCACGCCCGAGAGCGCGTCGCCCTGCGGGATCGCGTTGCCCAGCACGTCTGTGTCCGCGCGTTTCAAGCGGATCGTCCAATCACCGCCGTCGCGCGCGATCGATCCGCCGTCGCTCGCCGCGCGCAGAAACGGAACATCCGGCACGAAGTCGGTGATCGTCACGGCATCGGACATTCCCGCGCCAATGCGCAGCACGACGTCGCCGCCGTCGTCGCGGGCGTCGTAAGTCCATGCCTCGCGCAGCTGCGGCAACCGCGCCCGCGCCCGCTCGAACAACTCCGCCGCCGCAGGATCGGACTCGGCGCGATTGTCGGTTCCAAGCGTCAACGTGAATGCCTTGCGTTCGTTGATGCAGCTCTCCTTGCAAATCTGCCACTCCGCTTCCGCAGTCAGCGTCACGGTTTCCCCAACGGCCCATTCCGCGGGCGGCGTGATCTCGACGAGCAACACCGGATCACCACGGTGGACGAAGCTCTTGCCAAGCAGCCCGTCCTTCACCTCCGGCACCGGCCAGCGCATCGCACCCGCCGAGAACCCGGCAGGCAGCGACCACGTGATCACCGGCGCTTGTTCGATCCCGCCGCTGTTGCGATAATAACTGTGCCAACCAACGGGATGCTCGAGACTCAACGCAACCTCGAACGGCAACCCGGCGGCAATCACGCGCATTTCGGAAATCAACGCCGACCGCGACGCGGGAGCGCCGGGCGTCAGCGCGAATTGACCATGCGCCGCGGCCGCAACCACGACGGCGGCGATGGCGCATCCCGGCAGGCATCGGCGGATCAAGGTCATGCGTCGGAACATCTCGTGATCGGTCATCGTCAGGATCCGCCGGGATTTGGAAAGCGCAATCAGGAGATCCGCACGGTCGGCGATGAGGTTGCAATGACGGATTTTCGCATTTCAGCCGGGTCATCGATGGGCTATGGTCCTCCCATGAGATTGATCCGCCACGGCGACGCAGGCCGCGAGGAACCCGGGATTCTGCTGGCCGACGGCCGACGCCTCGATGCCGCTGGCGAGTTTCAGGACTATGACGAGGGGTTCTTCGCCACGGGCGGACTTGAGGCGCTCGCCGAGTGGGTGGCCGACGGATGCCCGGGCGGACGCGAGATCGGCCCGGAGGTGCGGCTCGGCCCGCCGGTCGACCGGCCGTCAAAGATCGTCTGCGTCGGCAAGAACTACCTCGAGCACGCCAAGGAAATGAACGAAGGCATCCCGAGCGAGCCCGCGCTGTTTCTCAAAGCACCCAGCGCGTGGAGCGGTCCGTACGACGACGTGATCACCCCGCGCGGCGCGCTCAAGCTCGATTACGAGGTCGAACTGGCGGTGGTGATCGGTCGCACGGCATCCGATGTCGCCGAGCACGACGCACTCGACTGCGTCGCCGGCTACTCGGTATTCTGCGATGTGTCGGAGCGCGTGTTCCAAAAGGAAATGGGCGGGCAATGGACCAAGGGGAAAAGCGCCGACAGCTTCGCGCCGATGGGACCGTGGCTGGTCACGCCGGACGAGATCGCCGATCCGCAAAAACTCCGGCTGTGGTGCAAGGTGAACAGCGAGCTGCGCCAGAACAGTTGGACGGGCGACATGATGTTCAACGTGAAACAACTCATCAGCTACATCAGCCGGTTCATGACGCTGCTGCCCGGCGATGTCGTGGCCACCGGCACGCCGTCGGGTGTCGCAATGGGCATGGACCCGCCGCGCTACCTGCAGCCCGGCGACCACGTCGAATGCGGCGTCGAGGGCATCGGCGAACTCTCGCTGCGCGTCGTCGCTTGCCCGAATCCATGAGCACACCCCGAACCAGCAGGCGGGCGGCCGAAACCTGGCCGAAACCCGCGGGCACGCGTCACTCGGCCTGCCGGTTCTGCGATGCGCTGCATGTCTCGGAACCCGTCGAGGAAGGCCTCGCCGCACGCTGCACCCGCTGCGGCACCATGCTCTACCAGAACCGCCCGGCCTCGCTCGCCCGCGCCACCGCCTTCGGCATCGCCGCGCTCACGGCGATGGTCCTCGCGCATTTTTTCCCGTTCCTGATCATGGACGCCGCCGGCATGCGCTCGAAGCTCACGCTCGTCGGCGCGGCGCGCGCGCTCATCGACCAGGATTCGCCGCTGCTCGGGGTTTCGGTTATCCTTTTCACCATCGTCACGCCGTTGGTCCTCGCCGGCGGCCTCGTCTACGTTTGCCTGCCGTTGCACTTCGGCCGCTCGGCACCGGGCGCGGTGTCGGTCGCGAAATGGATGTACCGCAGCGAGCCATGGAACATGGTGGAGGTGTTCATGCTCGGCGTGATCGTCAGCCTGCTCAAACTCATCAAGGTGGCCGATGTCGAGTTCGGCGCCGGATTCTGGTCGTTCGGCATGCTCATGCTGTTCATGGCCGCCGCAGTCGCCGGCATCGATCGCGAGGAACTCTGGGACCGCATGGAAATCGCGCGCGGCGGACAAACCGCAGGCCCCGCCAGATGATGAGCGCCGCCCCACCACCCGGAATCGTCAAGGCCGCCGATCGCGGACTCGCCGCCTGCGAAGTCTGCGGACGGGTCTCGCCGCTGCCACCCGCGCGCTGTCCGCGCTGCGCGTCGGCCCTGCACCTGCGCAAGCCGGACAGCATCCGCCGCACGCTGGCAATGCTCGCCGCCGCCACCGCGCTCTGCCTGCCCGCACACCTGCTGCCGATGCTCACCATCGTCGAACTCGGCCGGGTCACCCCGAGCACGATCATCGGCGGCATGCTCACATTCTGGGAATCCGGCGACTATCCGATCGCATTGGTGATCTTCGCCGCCTCGATCGTCATCCCCATCATCAAGATCGTCACGCTCCTCTGGCTCTGCGCCGCGGCCTCCGGATGGCTGCATCCATCACCCGCCGCGCTCGTGCGCCTTCACGGCATCACCGAACTGCTCGGCCGCTGGTCGATGGTCGATATCTTCGTCGTCGGCATCCTGGTTGCCCTGCTGCAGCTCGGAAATTACATGTCGGTCATTCCCGGGCCGGGATCGCTTGCGTTCGCGGGCGTCGTCGTGTTTACCATGCTCGCGGCGATGGCCTTCGATCCGCGCCTGCTCTGGGACCGCCTCGACACGCGACAAGATCCGGCCCGCATCCAAACCCGCGAATCCCCACCCGATTGAACGATCCCGCCCCATCACCGCAGCCACCCGCGCCGGTCGTCACAACCGCGCGCGTCTGGAATCTCGTCTGGGTCGTGCCGTTGCTCGCCGTGCTGCTCGGCGGATGGATGTTGATCCGCAATTTCGCCACCCAAGGCCCGGTCGCTCAAGTCACCTTCGACACCGCGGAGGAAATCTACGCCGGTCGCACGGAAGTGCGCTGCCGCTCGGTCAAGGTCGGCATGGTCACCGATGTCGGATTGGCCGACGATCTCAACTCGGTGGTCGTGCGCATCGAACTCGAGGAAGACGCCGCGCATCTGCTGCGTCGCGGCACGCGCTTCTGGGTGGTCAAGCCGCGCGTCACCGGTGCGGGCATCAGCGGACTCACCACACTCATCCAAGGCGCCTACGTCGAACTCGATCCGGGCAATCCCGACGCGCCGCGCGAATCGGAATTCACCGGACTGGAAACGCCGCCGGCCACCAGCCTCAGCGTGCCGGGACGCCGCGTGGTGCTCGTCACCGACGAGGCGGGACTGCTCGTCGAAGGTTCGCCGATCTACTTCCGCGGCTTCGAGGTCGGCCGCATCGAGGCGCGCTCGCTCTCCGCCGACGGCGTCAGCGTTTCCTACAACGGCTTCATCCGCAAAGAGCACGCGGGATTGGTCAACAGCCACACACGCTTCTGGAACACCAGCGGCATCGACATCAGCGCGGGTGCCGAGGGGTTCAAGGTGCGCACCCCTTCGCTGCAGTCGATGCTCTCCGGCGGGGTCGCGTTCGGCACCGCCGCCGGCGCGCATGGCGGCGAGCTGGTCGCCGACGGCACCATGTTCCGCCTCTACCGCGACGAGGACGAGGCGATGGGCTCGTCCTTCGACCCGACCCTCAAACTGCTCCTGTTGTTCAATCAGTCGGTGCGCGGACTCGCGAAGCGATCGCCGGTCGAGTTTCGCGGCATTCCCATCGGCCGCGTGACCGATATCTCGCTGGCGCTGGCACCCTCGCCGGGGGATCCGCGCATCCCGGTGCTCGTCGAGATCGATCCCTCGCTCATCTCCGCCGACGCCGCGGCAGGCACCGACCCGTCACAAGACATTTCGTTTTTGCGCAAGGCGGTGGCGTCCGGCCTGCGCGCGTCGCTCAAGACGGGCAGCCTCATCACCGGCGCGCTCTACGTCGACTTTGATTACCTCGACGACGCGGTGCCGGCGGAACTCGGATCGGTCGGCGGATACCACTCGGTGCCCACGGTCTATTCCGGATTCGCACAACTCGAGGCCAGGCTCTCCGCTCTGTTCGACAAACTCGAATCGGTGCAATTCACCAAAGCAGTCGATGAAATCGCCGCTGCCGCCGCATCCGCGCGCGCAATGCTCGACGACCCGGCACTGCGCGAACTGCCCGCCAACCTGCGCCGCTCGATCGAAGCCCTCGAATCGTCGGTCTCGAGCCTCGGCCCCGACGGCGCGGTCCAAGGCGACCTGTTGCGCACCCTCGACGAACTCCGCGCCACGCTGCGCTCGCTCAAGTCGGTGGCCACCACCATCGAGGAACAACCGAACTCGCTCATCTTCGGACGCGATCCCGCCGGCAGCCCGGAACCCAAGGCCACCCCGGCCGACCGCTGAACCCGCGACCCCGCCATGATCCCGCGCCTCACCGCCTGCCTCTTCGCCGTCGCACTCGTCGTCGGCTGCGCTTCGCGCCCGGCACCGGGCCATTTCTATCTGCTCACCCCCGACGGACCCGCCCCCTCCGGCGGCGGACCCGGCATCGGCGTCGGACCAGTCGCGCTCGCCGGATACATCGACCGACCAAACCTCGTCGTCGCCCGATCGCCACACCAACTCGATGTCGCCGCCGACCACCGCTGGGCGGGCGACCTGTCGTCGGCCATCGCCCGCGTCACCGCCGCCAACCTCGGCCGACGCCTCGGCACCGGCAATGTGCTCGTCTGGCCGTGGCGCGGCGACCAAGACATCGCCTACCAAGTCATCCTCGACATCCGCCAGTTCCACGGCACTGCCGACGGCGAGGCAATCATCGAAGCCGGTTGGCGCGCGCACGAACTGCCGTCCCGCAAGGTCGCCGCATCACGCACCTTCACCGCCCGCGAACCGCTCCGCGCCGACGGCCACGCCGCACTCGTCGCCGCACAGTCAAAACTGCTCGCCCGCCTCGCCGACGACATCGCATCGGTCCTGCGCCGCTAACGCATCTAGCAGCTCGTCGCCACACGGAGTGGCGGCTCGAAGCCGCCATGGTTGGCAAAGACGGCTTTCCAGCCGTCGTCGTGCGGTTAGGCCGCTCGTCCGACTCCTCTCCCGCAAGTAGGGACCACGGATGAACGCCGATAAACACGGATGCAGATTGCTCCATTGGAAGACAGGCATCCTTGCCTGTCATGGACCACGGGCTTCCAGCCCGTGTCATCCGACACGACAGGCACGCGCACCCCCACTTCGCGCGGTGCACTTCGAAAGACATCAGTCTCCATCCGTGGTTCATCACGCCGACCGCCCCAGCGCCTCCACGCGCATTCCATCCCGGTTGTTCGCGATTATTCGCTTGCATGATCAACCAATCAGCCCGCATCTTCCCAACCCCCGTCCGCTCCAAACGGACTTCCCATGCGAGGATAGCTCAGCTGGTAGAGCAGTTGGCTTTTAACCAATTGGTCCTGGGTTCGAGTCCCAGTCCTCGTACTTGCTCCAAAACCCTTCATTTTCAATGGTTTAGGAGCAAAAAAGGGCGTCATTTTTGACAGATTTCCCGCGTCATGAAAGCGGGTGGTGACAAAAGGGTGACAACTCACGCGGCCGCCCCGGTTTCCCGCCCGCGCAAAGGGGGCAAAGGGCCGTGCGCCACGGTGAGGTTCGGCTCGGCGAGCGTGCCCATCTACCTCTCGGAATCCAAGGGGCGGAAGCGCTACCTGATCGCCCACTACCGGGAGGGCAAACGCATGCGCCGGGCGTTCACGGATCTGGCCGCCGCCCGCAAGGAGGCGATGTTCGTCGCACAGCGGATCCAGAGCGGCCTGCAGCACGTCACCGACCTCAAGCCGCACGAGCGCGACAGCTTCAAGAAGGCGGTGGAAATGCTCGATCCGATGGGCATCCCTCTGGTGGCCGCCGTCGAGGACTACGTGCAGGCGCGCAAGGTGGCCCAGAGCGAATCGCTGGTCATGATGGCCGCCGACTACCGGCGCGTGTGCAAGCCGCTGAGCCGTGCCAACGTGGGTCAGCTGGTCGAAAAACTACTGGTCTCCAAATCCGAGGACGGGGCGAGCAAGGCGTACTTGGCCAACCTCAAGACGGTGCTCACCCGCTTCGCGGCCGCCTTCCCCGGCGACATCCTCACCGTCACCTCGGCCGACATCGACGGCTG
>Ga0194116_10003718_pt1 | contig 18141 bp, 33 predicted proteins | sample TA2MahsurfametaG_4_FD_148617 | JGI IMG/M metagenome (GOLD analysis project Ga0194116, IMG submission 148617) | Freshwater microbial communities from Lake Tanganyika, Tanzania - TA2015008 Mahale S9 surface | ecosystem: Environmental > Aquatic > Freshwater > Lake | place: Tanzania: Lake...
ATCTGACTCCCCCTTCAACGCACTATAACAATTAAAACACTTATCACATGGCTCTCCACCAACTGGATTATCACATACCAATGCACGAGCCAATATCCTACTCAAGGTTGTCTTACCTCCTCCCCATAACCCTGAAAAGATATAGGACTGATTCCTACCTCTTCCACTCCCCACTATACCCTTTAACACTTCCACTATCCCTACATTACCTATTACATCACTGTATCTTATAGGTCTATACTTTGTATCTAATGACATTTGTCTTTCTCCTTTCAATTATCTATTATAGTATTTACCCCACTCTTCTCTTATCTTTCCTAAAAACTCTTCTAATTCCCTTACTCCTAACACTTCCTCCAGCTCACCCTCTTCATCTAACCTATATATCAAATACTTATATAGTATCCTCACTACCTTATTATCCACTAATTTACCTCCACCACTATCTAACACTACATATATAGGCACTCCTTCCTTTAACTCATAATATATCCCTCCACTATTAACTCCCCCTACTTTCTTAAATCCTATCTCTTCTATAAACTCTCTAAACTCTTTTACACTCTTTACCCATACTCCTTTATTCACTACTCTTACCCCATCTATTATTTGACTATATTTCATTTTACTCTCTTACTCCATTCATTTCTAGTCTCTTCTAATATATGTGTTATCATATATTTTATACTTGCTTCCCCCATTATTAAACCACTCAATCTTACTTCTCTCTTCCCAAAATCATATTCCACTCTCCCTAATCTTATTATTCTCTCTTCCTCATATAACTCTAATAACACTCCTTTCTCTATATTCTCTCCTAGTATATATAATACTTGCCCTAATTTCTTATATCCTATCTCTAATACTAATGACTCTAATTTTGTTAGTGTCTCTATCTCTCCTGATACCACTACTCTTTTATTATCTCTTATTTCTGTATACATTTCTTTATCTCCCATATTTTTCTGATCTGTTCTAATATCTTATCTGTAAACTCTCTACTACTTAGAGTAAGTCTCTCTTTCTCTACTTTCTCTTCTTTATATATATAACTTATATGTCCTACTCCCATACCACTATACATCATTATCTCATATGTTCTTAACTTAGGTAAATACACATTTACACATCTTATCCCCTCTCCATTATTATTATTCGTATGGATTACTATTTCTCCTATTTGATCCATAGATACTCTTATATATCTTCCTGTATTCTTCTCTATAGAGAACCCTATCTCTAATAACATATCTCTTATATATGTATTTATCCCTCCTTTATAGTCTATTATCTCTTTTCCTCTTCTTTTATTATCTATTATTTCTGTAAACATTCGTATTTACCTTAGTCCTGTGTCAGTTATAGGATATATTATATTTCATATTGCATGAAAATGCAATATGCTATGGAAGAAATCTAGTAAGGTTTACCTACAAGTGAAAATAAAAAATAAAATGAGAAAAAAGTTGTACGGAAAAAACCACCCCCTATATTTAATTGGGGTTCGCATAAGGTACAGAAATAAGATTTTGAGAGAGATCAAGGACATCAGATGCCCAATAGTGTTTTGGTCTATTAGGTTTGCAGGAAATGATAGAATTAATCCATTGTTGTGGGATAGCATTAATGCCATAGACAGCACCGAGTAGTGCGCCAGTGATAGCACAATTAGTATCGGAGTCGCCACCTTCTTTAAAGGTAGAGTTAATAGCTTTAGAAAAATTGCTAGTGTGGTATAAGTGGTACATAGCATTTTGTAAAGCAGTAAGGCAGAAACCTTTTTGGTAAGAGTCCATATTAGCAGGAATATTAGATTTAGCTTGGATCATTTTTTCTCTGATGGTAGGTATAGTAGCCCAGTCAATCATTTGGGTAAATAAATCTCTTGGGGCAATATCAGATTTAATAGCGAGGCTGATAGCCCGAGCGAAGATACTATTAGTTTCAAATACGATATTGTTATCGTGGGTACATTTAGCATCTTGTATAGAGAGGGAAGCGACAGTATCTAAATCTAAGGTAGCACCATAAATACCTATAGGGGCAACTCTCATAAGAGAACCATTACTAGCAGAGTTGGGGTCATAGATACCCTGATGAAGAGCATTGCTGATAGTAGAGCCAATATCAAAAGGTTCTGAATCTGCCCAATCTAGATAAGAGTTATAGACATGGTCGTAGTCAAATCGTTGCATAAGGATAATAGATCTAGCGAGAGCGATAGCCATTTCACCGTCATCAGTAGGTTGACCGGGTAAGAGATTAAAGACACCACCTGGGATAAGGTCTTTAATACCTTTAGGGTACAGCTTAGAAATCTCATGTTTAAATTTAAATTCGCCATGAGAACCTAAGTTGTCGCCTGAGAGTAAACCGATGAAACAGCCTTGAGCTTTATCTAACATAAATAAATACACTTTCTAGTTTTTAAGTGTTTGAGCTTTTTGCATTTTCTTAAAGAGAAAAGCTTTAAGGTCATAAAGAGCTTGATGGTCACCACCGCTAATCACATCGATAAGCAAAGGGTTATTATCGAGATCATTATATTCTTGGATAAGTTTCTCTTGGTACTCATTAACAGAAGCAGGAGAGATAGTGTTATTATTAGAGTCAAAGAGTACGGAGTCATTATCATGGTTAGTGAATTGGAAGAGAGTATCTTCAATTTTTTTCCAAGAGAAGATATAAGTATTGTTAGTATCAGTAATAGTAATTTGACCTTGATCAGATTGTGGTGCTACATAAAAATCGAGACAATCAAATTCGGAATCAAGGTCATCAAAGACAATCCCATCACCTTGAGTAATAGTAATGGAAAGGTTATCGAAATTAGGTGCAGTTAAACCATAAGCAGAGAAACGGATACCTGGTTTAAGGTCAATGATATTACAAGAAGGGATAACTTGTAAGATGTTATTCCAGTCAGTAACATTAGTAAGAAAATCAAGGGGTGTGTTAAAACCATATTGTTCTATTAACATATAGGGAGTCCTTTATTGGTATTGTTTAAAGACCTTGTAAGAAGGCAGGGGAAGGGTTAGGTACTGAATATCTTCTCTGACTTCATAAGAGATAGTGGAGTTAGTGCAAGCTTATGAACTCACACGAACTTTCTTAGGTACCTGAAAAGCTTCGATGAAGGATGAAATTCGTTCTGTTAGTGTGTTGATGTTGTAGTTATTTTCTTCAAAAATGGTTTTTTCATCGTATCTGCTGATTTCAAAATTAAAAAAGGTATGTGAGAATTTAGCGTAATCATTAGTTAAGAAAAGGCTGAAAACATCGTGGTTTCTTTCAAAAGTGAGAAGTGCTTCTTCGTCATCTATTTCAAAAATTCTTGTGATGATGTTTTGTGTAGCTAGTGTTTCGTAGAGGGTTTTGACGATAGTGTTCATAAAGAATCCTTTAGTAAGTGATAAAGAGAAAGAGTAAAAGAGTCATCAGATAAGATTTTATTGATGAGAGCAATTCTGAAATCGTTAATGGGTTTAGGTGATGTTTGTGTTATAGGTTTAGGTGATGTTTGTGATATAGGTTTTCTAATATGTTTTTTACATTTCTCAGGTTTTCTATTTATGTTATGTTTTTTAAACCATATTGAAACTTTAGTGTGGCTAGTGTTATATATCTCGGCGATCTCTTTATAAGTTTTATCTTGGTAAGATAAAAGTTCTTCTTTAGAAGGTATCACCTCTTTAGATTTTAAATGTCTACCTTGCAGGTTAGTTCGTTCTATATTATATCGTTTAAAATAACGACTGATAGTAGTGGGGTTGGTGTTATACTGTTTAGCTATTTCATCAAAGGATAGATGTTTAAGTTGTTCTAGTATTTCTTTAGATGGTATAGGTGAAGAAAGGGGAACACCTTTAATACCTATTTTAGGTATATCATGGATATTGTACCAAACTTTAACGGTAGCAGTATCTGTGTTATATAGAGAAGCGATATGTTTAAAGGTTTTATCTTTAAGGATGAGTAGTTCTTCTTTAGAAGGTATATTCATGTTAGGTCCTTTGTTTAAGACCATAAAGTTCGTATGGTATTTAGGATGGAGTTTAGAAATTCTATGGTAGGGACACCATAGAATTTAAGTTGTTGAGATTTATTAGTATCTATGTTTAGGAAATTGATATAAGTGAAGCCTTGAGTTTTATTAAAATGAGAATAGTTATCTAGGATAATATGGACGGTCATAGGTTTAAGAGAAAAGAATAAGTGGCAGGATGCATCTTTATATTGTTGGGAGTCCATTCTGAAATTAAGTTGAGTAAAAAAAGTTTCAATAAAGCATAAGTTATCTTTCCTAATGAGAGCTTTAAGATCTGACATAGGAAGGGAGAAGTATTTTTTATTATCTTTAAAAGAGAAGAAGTTCATGAGTCAATCCATTCATTAAAATGGGGGATAGTAGGTGGTGATTGTAATTTTTGGAATGTGTTGTAATTAGGTTTCTGTAATACATCAACACCTTTCAAAAAGTCTATGAATATAGATTCATATTTATGTATTATATGAACACCGTTATTTTTAAATCCCCAGAACATATAATAGTTTACTTTATTATTTGTAAGAAATATTTTACCGGAGCCTGATTTAAGGTGGAATTGTAAATCAACAATATTATAGGATCGTTTACCATGAATAACACCGTCACCAACAATAGTAGGTTTAATGTTATGAGAGTTATTATCAGTACCTAGAAAAGCGAGAGAGATAATGACGGTGTTATCATTAAGTAAAGAAGCATAAGGTATACCGAGACAAGGTTCAGGAGAGTCTGTAAAATCAAAGATGCATTCAAAATCGCCTGAGTTTAAAGAGTTAGTTTGGAATTTAATTTCTGACATAAGACCAAGCCTTTCTAATATCTTCGAGAAGTAAGTTAATGAATGTTTCATAATCGATACCATAGTTTTCATTATGGTAATTTAGTAAGCCTGCTTTAACAGAGAATAGGCAATAGGAAGAAACAAAATTAGGATGTATTATATCAATGTTGATAATTTCTTTTTTAGTAGTGTTTCTTAAAGTTCTGATTTGAAAATTTTTGATAGAGTCATTATTGTAGAAAGATGTAAGAGTATTAGAAGATGTGGAATTATTTGATGTTTTAAAATTTAATTCAGAAAGAAGCAATTCTACAAATTCGGATATTGAATGACCCTGATATAAATATTCTTTGATATGATCATTAGGTAAGGAAATTCGTTTATTATCATTTAAAGAAGTGAGGGTTCGCATAGAGTACCTTTATGTTAAGAAATGACATTAAAGATATTTTCTTTAAGGGAATCTTTAGGAACTTCAGGTAATTTAGCTAAAGCAGTAAATCTATAATTTTTAGGGTCATAAGTAAACATAGTGACTTTAGCATTTTGATCGTTATCAGCGATTGTCCATTCAGTCTTCATATTAGTATCAAGATCAAGAACAGCAAAGTGGATTTGTGTTTCTAAGTTTTCTCTTTTTTCAAAACACCATTCAAAAACTTTAGAAGCTTTACGACTTGTTTCAGAAGGTCTGAGAAAGTACATCTCTCTTTGAATTTTACTTTTATCTAAATTGTTAATGATTCTATCACAAGAAAAGTTAGATGGTGTAAAATTACCATCGGCGATGGTCAATTTAATTTCTTTGTCAGAAATGGTAAAAATTCGTTCTCTTTTTCTACCATTGTAGATGGTGATGGTTGAAGGACTGAAGAGAAAAAAGCAATCTTCAATAATATCAGAAGTAATATTATTAAATTCCATAATCCTAATCTTATTATCTAATAAACGAATTTTATGGTTATTATTATTTTCTAAGTTTCTTCTTGTCTCATATAAGTTATCGGACTCTAGTTCATACTGAGAACAGAGAGCTTCACTTTGTTTTATAATTTGTAAAACATCTGTATTCATTTGAGAAAGGACGGGATCAGACTCATACTTACTTAGATAAGCTTTAACATAATTTAGTTCTCTAACTTTATCATTGTTAAAGTTTTGGAGATGTCTTGTCTGATATATTTTTTGTGTGATTTCGGAAGATTGATTTTCGAGTTCTGTCTTTTCTTGTTTAAGTTGTTCTAAGTAGTTCATAGTAAATCCTTTTATTTAGAGTTTCTTGTTTTGTTTTTTAGGTTTTGGATAATGATTGAGTCTAACATAGTGAATCCTTAAATATGGTATTTGTTAAATTTGTCTAAGAGAATTTGTTTTTGTCTATCAGTAAGTCTAGTGTTAACACCGTACTTTTGAATTGCATCGATAAGAGATTGACTAAAAGAGATAGTCCATTCATCATTTGATTCTTTAGAAGCATTAGATAAGCTAACGATTTTATCATAGAAAGCTTTCTGCTCAGGGGAAAGTTCTTTATTTTGTTGTTTGTTATCTACAAATTTTTCAATAGCACTAAGAGTCTTAGGAGAAAGAACTTGACCATTATTGACTTTCTCTAAATTACTTTTAAGAAAATCTTTTTCTTGCCAATTAGGGATAGCTTGGATTTTCATGCTCATACCAACTTTGTACTTAACAAGTTCTTCGGGAGTCATATGTAACTGAGTTTCATAATAATATTCTTGTGATTTAAAAGTCTCTATCCAATATTTTACATTCTTTTCGATGTTGGTTTGGTTTTGTTCAAAACTAGGTTGAGCTTTAGCTTTAGAATTAATGACTCTATCTAAAGTCATAGACCATAAGCAAATAGTCATTCTACCTGACTTACCAATTTCTGCTTTGATTGCAACATTAGGAGAAAGTGTAAAACATTCTTCTACATTTTCTTGTTTAATGGTACGCATAGGGTGGTAGTGATGGTTTAAAAGTAAAGTTCTGTTAATTAATTCCATTGTATTCATAATCGCCTCCTAAAGTGTGTGTAGTGTGTGTGATTTGTATTAGTTTAATAAGTCATGGTACTTAACAAGCATCTCAGAAACAGTTTCCCAAGAGAAAGTGTGTTCTTCAAGATCATCCCATTCCATATCAAAATTGCTATCTTCAACATAAGTTTTTGCAAGTTTAGCTACACGAATTTCATCTTCATCGATATTGCAATAAATATGTACTTGTGCAGGAGTACCTTTTTCTACAACATCTTGTGCATGATTGATCATATAGATAAATTCTTTATGTCCATTGTAAAGACTGCTATCTTCTAATTCAACATTAGTCCATTCATCATTGATTACTGCTTCTGCTTTAATTTGAAGTGTTCTTAGTTTGTTTTGTACAGGTAATCCTTGAATGGCACGAAGGACAGTGACATTTCTTTCATAAGCACTTTTATCTTCGATCATTTCTTGGATAATTTTGTCTTCATCATTACTAAACATAGCAAATCCTTTTTTGTTCATCATATCGCTGAGAACTTGAGAAAGTTGTTCGAGTGTTGGTTTCATGGTGTTTCCATTGTTGTTGTTGTTGTTCTTCATAGAGAGTCCATTGTTATTGTTGTTCTTCATAGAGAGTCCATCATTGTTGTTGTTCTTTTTCATAGTAAATCCTTTGTTTTTAACATTCTTCTTCAAAATCAATCCAACAGCCTGCACCAAAATCGCCGTTAGGATCATATACAAGGTCTTCAAAAGTAATTTCTGTTTGTGTATCAAAAGAGATTTGTTCACAAAAATTTAGGATTAGTTCTTCTAAAGAGTCCATAATGAGTTGTGGATTTAATAAAACTCTTTTAACATCATGTTGAGAGCTTAAATCAAAGATACTACCTTTATAATAGGTTGTAGCTTCTAAAATACCATCTGACCATAAGACAAGTTCCCATTGACGATTATCACCACAATGGATAACCATTTGACCATCAAAATCAAATTGATCTGATGTAATTTTGTACTTAGGTAAACAAGTATTTGTTTCTTTAAGTCTTTTAATTAATTCAGTCGCTACAAGTTCACGATCAATCTCTTCTTCTTGTAGTGTTTCTAAAATTTCATTTGGGATTTCGTATGTCATATTGACTACCTTTCTACTAATTGAAAGCACGACCATTGTTAACTTTGTTTCTTGGAGTGTAAACAACAGAGTGACCATTACAAATGTATGTTTGATTTTTGCTTTGTTGATCTAGTTTTTGAATTTCTTGTTCTGCTTTTTCTGCTAAAGCATCTAAAGTATCTGCTGAAAAATTACCATCTTCTAATTTAGTTTTGATCTCTCTAATCAAATCCAAAGATGTTGTTTTTGTTGATGATCTTTCTTTAGGTTCTTTTTTCTTTTGTTCATCAGAACGACTTTCTTCAATTTCATCATCATCTTTATCAAAATCACCTTTTTTCTCTTCACCCTGATCTTCGCCATCATCTTGATCTTGATCATCGCCCTTATCTTTTCCATCGCCCTTATCTTTATCTTTATCCCCCTTATCTTTATCTTGTCCTTTATCTTTATCTTGTCCTTGACCCTTATCTTTATCTTTATTTTCTTGCTTTCCACCACCACCGCCATTACAAGGGTCTTCTGGATTACCATTACCTTTTTGTGGTTTTGGTGGTGGTGGGTTTTTAGATTCTTTTTCTTCTAGTTCTTTAACTTTTAAGAAAAATTCCCAAGTTGCTACCATAGGGCAATGTAAAGTGCCATCAATATCATTAGTATCACATTGATTCATTTTAATTAAACCCATAAATTCTTTTTGAACCATATCCCATTCTTGTGGAAAATTTCTTTGATAATAAGCAAGACGATCAGTTAATTCTTGGCAAGCATGATTTTTACCTAAATCTCTAATGATAAAGATCAAAGCATCAAGTGGACTCATTTGGTCAATAGAATCATTTTCCATTTCAAAGATACATTTTTGCACATCTACAAATCTTTGTTTTGTAGGTGGGTACATCACAGGCATCATTCTTTCTAATCTTACATCAGCAAACACATTACAGAATTTACTTGCAGATCGAATATATGGATCCATATATTGATTAGCACCATTGAAAGACTTGATAAACTCAATCACAGATGGCATCACTTTCTTAAAGTAATCCATAGGTGGCATTTTATTAGCTTTATCACAAAGAATATGACCTAGTTCATGTTCAGCACCACCTAAACCTACTGATTTATTTGCACCCATTGCTAAATGAGCTGATAAGGCATCAGGTAAATATAAAATGATAGGTTCATTCTGAGCAGATACTATTGTAGATTGACAATGAGAATTAAAATCTCTTTCTAAATTTCCATTTTGATACTCATACATAATGTAATTAAAACTTCTGTGGTTTAAGAAATTAAACAAAAGAGAGTTTACGGTATATGCTTTAACCGCAAAACCAGTCCCCCCTCTTATAATCTTTACATTATTGTTTTCACATAAACCTACAAATGCTCCTTCCCCCATCTTCATTGGGTCTTGATGGATTGCTTTTTGTAATAAAATTGATCTTAAATCTTGCTGTACGGTATTCATACAAGCTCCTTTTTTGTTTGTTTGAGAAAACTTTTTTCTTCACTTTTCTTTGTTTTTACCTAGCTTTTTTTCCCAAAACAAAAATTGTAGGTATTTCAAATACTTACAATTTTCAGGGAAACCCCATATATTGTAGAAATCTAGGTATGATAAAATGTAGAAATCTATATATATATAGTAGGGGGTCCGCATAGGGGGGTCTAAGTTTAAAAATAGGGGGTTCAGACATACTCAATGCGGACCCCCTATTTTTAGGGTTTTAGGTACTAGATTTCTACAATATATTCTTTTAAGATTTCTACATATTATCGAAAGCCAAAAAAGGGGTCTAGATTTCTACAATATATAGGGCAAAAGTAATAACCGTAAAGTATTGAAATTCTTGCAAGAAAAATAAAGAAAAAAATAGCTATGTAAAAACAAAGATAGATAACATACACATAGGAGAAAAAAATGAAATATCAAGAGTTAGGAAAAGAAGCTAAAGAGAAAGCATTATGTCAACTAAGAAATTCGATTGATATAGAAGAGTGCTTATTATCAGATGTCATTCGATATTATGAAACAATGCCTCTCTTAGAAGAAGAATATGGTTTTAAATTTACAGTCGAAGAACTAAACAAGATGGAATATAGTTTAGAAAAAATGTGGTCAAAGGGTCCCTACCTTAAAGGATGGGTCTTATTATCAAGTAAATTTGAGAAAGCATTTGTATCAAGAGCGACAAAAGAGCAGTATATCCTGTACTATCATAGAAGATTTTATCAGATGTCAAACACATCAAATTTTTTCTTGTCTTATGAGGGTGGTGATATTGATTCAGGGTACTTACCGTATATAGACATATCAGAGTTTTATAATTGTGAAAATTGTGGTCTTAAATATGCAGAATGTAAATGTGGTGCAATTAGAATAGATGAACATCAATATAGGGAAAAAGATTTTGAAAATGGTGTTGAAGCAAGAATAGCAGAATCTGTAGTTGAACTGATTAAAGAAATGATGAGTGGTTTTTGTAAAGCACTCTTAAATTTAATTAGAAAAGAAATAGATAGAAGATATTCAGATTCAAATTTAATAGGACTCATAGAAGCAAATGAGTGGGATTTTGATAACGAAGGCAACATAAACTAAAGGAGTACAAATGAACAAGACAAAAATAGAAAATGACAAAAGAGTCATTAACAACGATGCCATCTTACACTTTACAGATGAAATGTATTATGTGTATCAATCTCAAAGTTTAAAAGATGTGCCCTTTATTTCTAGATTCTATAACTTAATCGCTGATGTAATTTTAGAATTGAAAGTTTTTAAGAAAGCACAAAACTCTTTACCTAATAAGCAAGTTTGGGAAGAACCTAGTGGAATGACTATTGAATTAGAATGGTCAGACCCTGTCTTAAGGATTCATTTTAAGAAAAATGGTATGTTTAAAGAAAGCATATGGAGTATTAGGTTTAGTACAGCAGACATACAAAAGTTATGTTTAGGTTGTGTGGCTACGATAGAGACTTATAATACTTCTGGAAACCTACAAGAATTTTCATACCAAAATCCCTTAAGATATCAAAAAGGTTTGAAAGACTTACTAGAATTAATATTAACTCAAGTACGATTTTTGTGGAAACAAAAATAAACAGAATGGAGCAAAAAATGAACTTTACAAAAGTAGTAAATAGTAAAAGAATAGTAAATCCTGAGTTGGACTTAAATTTTGACTTAATAGCATCAATAGATAGCATATTAAGCGAAATGGGTTTTGAAGGGGGTTACTTAGAGTATGATGGTGGTGTAATCGAATATAGTTATGATTCAGATATGGGGATTTTTGTTTTTTCATCTAACGGTAATCATTATTATGAGTTTAGGATAGATGATAAGGGTATATGGTCTTTACGAAAAGCAATGTTTAAAGAAGATGCTGGAAAAATAGTATTCAAAAATAGTAAAGAAGCATTAGAGAAAATATTATGGGTATTAAGAGATTTATGGTCTAGCTATAAAGGGAGTAACTTAATAAATATGGTTCATTTAGCGAAAGTTATAGTAGGGGAGACTCCTATAACTCAAGATGTATATGAAAAAGTAATGGGTAAAAATCCAAGTTTATTTTTCTTACATGAACAAACACCTGTAGAAAATGTACTTTTCAACGATGCCATAGAATTTTGTAACAAGTTAAGTGAATTACATAAATTAGAGAAATGTTATAGGAAAGAAGAAAATGAATGGGTTTGTGATTTTGATAAACCTGGATATAGGCTACCTAAAGAAGAAGAATGGGAATATGCTTGTAAAGCAAATACAAGTTATTTATATAGTGGGGGGAATGATATAGATTCAGTTGCATGGTGTGCGGAAAATTCAAGTAGGACTCATCCAGTAAAAGAGTTAAGTCCAAATGCTTGGGGTTTATATGATATGAGTGGAAATGTATGGGAATGGTGTTGGGATAAAAAAGCAATGCCAGGGCATTTAAGAAATGAAGGAAGAAGAATTTTAAAAGGTGGTAGTTGGAAAAGTCCTATAGAAAAATTGAGATGGGATTCTAATCAAGATTTTACAGAATGGTACACAGATCATTCTGTAGGTTTTAGAGTTTTTAGAACAAACAACATTGGGTAATGCGTACCCTAGAAAGAGAAACAGAAATGAACTTAACAAAAATAGATAATGGTAAAAGAGTACTTAGTGAAGAGAGATTTGATTATCTAGATGCTATTGTAAATGATGTACTAGATAAATATGTACATGAAGACTATGACGAATTAAAAGATAGAATAATAGCAAGGATTATACATTATTTTTTCAGTGAGTTGGGTTTAACATTATACGAAGAGAATAACTATTTTAAGATAGAAGAATTATCTCAAGAGAACCATGTTTTCTCAGTACGATTGAGAAGTAAAAAAACCAAACTCAAACAAACCTTTACTCTTAAGTTTTTAAATACCACAAACGATTTGTTCTCAGATACAAGAGAAGGAATAGAGTTTAATTCTGATGGTGCAGTAGGTACATGGTTCTTTAAGGGTAAATTAGATTCAAGCTTTAAATCGATATTTGATATCATCAGACAACTATATGCTTTAAGTCCGAGGTAATAAAATGTATACAGAAATAATAGATAACAAAAGAGTGCTGAAAGAAAATCTAGAAATAGATTTATGGGAAGAATTATCTGAATTACTAGAAGAGTGTCACTTTACAATAAAAGAAAGACTACCTTTGTTAGTGTTATGTCAGTTAGATCATATATATATATCTGGAATGTCTAGTCCTGCAACTCGTACCCTATCTATCTTTTTAAATAACAATGATAAAGAAGTGATAAGAGCGAAATCGACAAGTTCATTATGGATAGTAAGGTTAAATGAAGTAGAACAAGGTTTTTACACAGATCGGCAACTAGCAAACTTATTATTGGAAACAATAAGAGAAGAATGGAGTAAGAAATGATTTTTACAAAAATAGAAAATGGTACAAGAGTGGTTTTACCTGAGTTAGATGAGAATTTTGATTTATGGTTAAACTTAAACACAATATTGAATGAGTGTCATTTTGATGTTGTTTGGGGTGGTGGGAGAATAGTAGGAGAATTAGAACATCTTCGTGTAGAAGGCAATATGTTTAACTCGGATTTGATTTTTCTATATTTACATAACAAAGATAAAGTAGTGTTATCTGCCCTGCTCTCAAAAGAGAAGAGTACAACATGGAATATGCAAGGGCATACATATACAGATAAAGAAATGGCAACTCAGTTATTTCTCAAGATAAGAGAAGAATGGAGAAACAAATGTTAACAGAAATAGAAAATGGTAAAAGAGTCATCGTTTGTGGAGATATGTCTCTATTTTTAGATTTAGATAGAATTTCTCAGTTTTTTAAAGAATGTAAAATGGAAGAATCAGTACAAGGATGGGAAGTTGACTTAAATAAATATAGATATTTTTCATTAGTAGCTAAATCAGGAATAAATAAAATTAATGTACTCATAGAGATGGAACATGAATACCCCCATTTTTATATAGCTGTAAATAATGTAATTAAACTACAATGGAAATTTTCAGGTAATAATCCGAGTATCTGGATATGTAAAAGTAATCTTTTTAAGGGAACTGAAGTGTTATTTGATTTACTAGATAAGATTAGAGAAGAATGGAAGAATAATTAAGATAATAAGAGATTAGATAAGGAGAAACAAATGTTAAACTTCACTAAAATAGAAAATGGCAAACGAATTATAGATAAAGAATACTTTTATAAGAATCTCGAATATCTTATTCTCGAAATAGGAGATAAGTATATTACTACGGATGTGTATCGTTTATTAAAATGTACTTTAAATGAAATAGAAAGCAGATTTCTTGGAGAATTGAATTTTATTTCTAATAAGTTAGAAGATATAGAAATAAGTTCTAATACTCATTTACATAATGGTTTTACCTTATATCTTTTAACAATAACAAATAAAAAAACGAAATTGAGTTCTGTGTTACATATACATTTTGTATTTCAAGAAGATTTAAGCGATACCGTTTTAGGTAAAAAGACTTGGCAGATTTTTCAATCCGGTTTACCTATTGTTTCTGGAGTAAGTGATCTAGGTGAGATATTAGATGTAGTGATTATAGAAATAAGAAAAATATATAAAGGGTGGTAAATGCGTACCCTTATCTATTTCCTGAGTAAGACAAAAAGTTGGGTCATAAAGGGTGTGAATTTTTCTGGACTTTTATCTCGAATACTTTCAATCTTAGGAAGGTACTTAATATTATTATTAACACTTTTTAGGAAAGATGAATAAGAAGATAAATCTAAGAATCTTCTCATCTTTCCTAAAAGAACAAATTGGTCTCTAAAGATGGCTTTATATTCTATAGGTAAATCCTGCCAAGCTGTATTAGTTCCCTTTGCATTACCTATATCACCCCAAGAAGATATAGATGTAATATCTTTCATAAGATATTGAACAAAATGTGTCATTTCATGTTCGGTAATTTCATCTAAATGGTTAAGATAATATATAGGATTATCTCTAAGAGTATCTTCTGTAATTTTATAGTTAAGTATTAAACTACTAGAACTAGGGTAAAATAGAAATTCACCATCAGAATCTGAACTTGGTAATACTTCTGTTCTTACAGAGAACTTATAATCTTTAGGTAATGATGTAATATAAGGCATACCTACTAAATCTTTAGTTGTGATAACAAAAGGTTTAGATTCACATTTTTTAGGAGTTGCATAAAAAGGTTCAGGTAGAGATAAAGTAGATGTTATTGCAGGGTTACCATAAAGAGTACTAGCATTAGAGATCATTTTCTTTTGTTGGTTCAGAATCTCCATAGTATGCTTTTTAAGGAAAGTGTAACTTCTATTTTGTAGAACTAAATCTTCATATTCTTTAAATTTCAAAATTTTAGGTTCATATCCTTGAAGGCTGTCAGCTGCATCTACATAATTTTCCCATATTTCTCTTAGATTTAGAGTAGTAGGGAAAGCACTGTAAAATTCCTGATATGCTTTTCCATTATTAGACAGAAAGTCTAACTCTTCACGACCTAACTTATTTGTGTCTGATAAGTTATTTTTTAGTAGATACCCAAAATGTAATTTAAACTCTTTCATTGAGTAAGCTACTAACGGTAATGGTAATTTTATTAATTTAGCTTTACGAAACATTAGAACTCCTTATGTCTTATATCATAAGAGTCTTTATATAAAGTTTAAAAAGAATTTTTCTATTTTCAATGCTATCTTTAAAAACCAACTAGGTTCTTGTATTAAATGTATATTCTCAAATAGTTCTTTTTGATCTTCACTCAAATCATTTACGAAATACATAAACTCATTATATTTCCCAACTGTTATTACGAAACTATGCTTCTTTTCAAATAACAATAAAGACAGACTCTTAAGTCTATCTGAAATATAAATGTAAGCCATAGGGTTATTTTGTATAGCTGAGACTGCTATGTCTTGGTCATCTCTAAATTCCTGTTTAAGGTATTGTAAAGCAAGTCCATTACTATTAACAGCAATTAAAGCTAACTCTCGACTAGGCTCTTTTATTTCTCTGATCCTTAATCCGTCTAATGATACTATTCTAAAAGTATCTGAATTTTCTTCTAAAAACATTCTATATCCTTTTGATATTCAGGTATCTATATTATACCAAGAGGTTAATATGGATAAAGACAGAGACTTAGATCAATTCTATACAAATCCTATATATGCAAAAGAAATATTAAGTACTCTTAATTTAGAGTCTTATGATTATATCTTAGAGCCTAGTGTAGGTACAGGAAGCTTTTATAATTTACTAGAACCTAATAAAAGACTAGGTATAGATATAGACCCTAAAATAGATAATGTCATTACTATGGATTTTCTTAAATACAACCCACCTTTATTTTCTCGTATCTGTACTTTAGGTAATCCCCCATTTGGTAAAAATTCTAGTCTAGCTATTAAATTTTTTAACCATGCTTCTTCTTTTAGTGATACCATTGCTTTTATCTTACCTAGAACTTTCCGTAAAGACAGTACTATAAATACTCTCAATCCTTATTTTCATTTAGTTTCTGATGTAGATGTACCTAAAGACAGTTTTATCTTTAAAGGTGAAGTGTATGATGTACCTTGTTGTTTTCAGGTATGGGAGAAAAGAGATACTAAAAGAGATAAGAAAGTTATCTATAAGTTATCTGATGTGAAAAATTACTTTGAGAGAGTAGAACCTGACCAAGCTGATTTTTCTATACAGAGAGTAGGGAATAGTGCAGGTAAAATTTTAACAAGTGGTTTTGAACATTATAGTCCAGTAAATTTTTATTTCTTTAAAGCACATAAAGATTTTGTATTAGATACATTTAGAAGAATAGATTTTAAAAAAGTAAAAAATAATACAGCAGGATTTCCAAGTATAAGTATAAGTGAACTTATTTATTTATATCTAGAACAAGGTGGTTTAAAATAAACATCTTCTCCATCTATATAAGAAGATGATATTAGTCTTCTACTTACGAATAAAGTAATACTGTGTCTTAGGTTTTCTTTTTCTAGTACTAGACCATGATTTACAGAAGATTGACTACTACACAAGTAGACTCCTTGTATATTTTTACTTCTATTATTATTATTATTTTCAAACCAACAGATCATGTTGCTTTATCCTTTGGTGCTAAATACAAATTATGATTTATAATCCAATTTCCACGACCTACCACTTCTCTGTTCTTTGACACAGATAAAGCTAAAAACTTTCTAAAGTTAGGTTGTAAGATTTCTGTTCCTGATTTACTTGAAGATGTACTAGATAAGATAAACACACTATGTTCATTTCTAGAAACCTCATTACTACTTGTTTCAAACCAACATATCATCTTATATCCTTAGGTCTCATATATACATTCTCATGATTATCCCAATTTGAGTAAATAAGTCTCTTAGAACTAAAGCAAGATATTATTCTTCTGTGATTTTTTAAATCTATCGGAATACATCTATGAAAAGGCATAGATGATAATAGACAGACTCCTTGTGTATTATCACTTATAGAGTTGCTGTTTATAGTCATACAGCCTAGTTTATCTTTAGTTAGGTGTTGTGTCATTTATATCTTCTCCTTAGGTGCTAGATAAACATCCGACTGATTTACCCATGTGGTATTTACTATCTCTCTACCTCTAGCTATATATACAGCCATATTCCTCCTAAAGCTATTCTCATCTAGATAATACCCATGTGCTTGTGATGACTTAGATGACATAAAGTAAACTGAAGACTGAATCGTTTGTATTGTATTATTCATATTTTCAAACCAGCAAATCATTTTAAGTCCTTATTAGGTGCTAAATATCTATCTGCATTTATAACCCAATCACCACGACCAATAACTTCTCTACTTCTTGAAGTAGATAAAGCTATAAAATCTCTAAAATTAATAGGCACTATTTCTATACCTGTTTTACTTGAGGATATACTAGATAGGGTATAGATACCATGCTCGTTTTCATTAACTTCATTACTACTTATTTTAAACCAGCAAATCATTTTATCTTACATCTCCCTATATATCTATCAGAATTATTTATTTTAGATAACGACCTTGCACCAAATAAAGCGATTGTTAGTCTAAAGTTATCTATGTATAGGTAATGCCCTATACCCTTTAGAGCATATTGTTTTGTTGGTGATGTGGATGATGTCAAATAAACACCTTGTGGTGAGTGCAGGACATCATTACTGTCATTGCTAAAGAAACCATAGTGATTACTCATTTATTTATATCCTTGCCTAAATACCTATCTTGGTCGTTTATCCATGTATGTTTTGATAACACCCTTGCACCAAATAAAGCAATGCAGTGCCTTATGTTGCTATGGTGTATATATGTTCCCATTCCTTTAATATCTCGGATAGTAGCTGCTGAAGTAGATGATGTTAGATAAACAAGTTGTACAGAAAACTGTACATTATTACCATATGATGAAAAGAAACCATAATGAGTACTCATTTATTTATATCCTCTCTTATTATTAGGTGCTAAATACAAATCATCATGCTTTTCCCATGTATGTTTTATTAAAGCTTTAGATGTACTTAATGCTATACTATCTCTAAAATAATATGGCTCTAAAAAGAAACCCTGCTTACCACAATCAGTCCTACTAGCTTTGGCACTAATAGAACTGATTAGATATTTATATT
>Ga0194116_10003721_pt1 | contig 18133 bp, 15 predicted proteins | sample TA2MahsurfametaG_4_FD_148617 | JGI IMG/M metagenome (GOLD analysis project Ga0194116, IMG submission 148617) | Freshwater microbial communities from Lake Tanganyika, Tanzania - TA2015008 Mahale S9 surface | ecosystem: Environmental > Aquatic > Freshwater > Lake | place: Tanzania: Lake...
AGAAGTGTCGGTGGATACAGAGCTTCGATGTACAATGCATTGCCCATTGAAAGTGTGCAAGTTTTGGTGGATGTTATGAAGGAGTTTGAACGAGTAAAAGGATAAGATGAAAATTTTAGCAAACGATGGAATAGACGCTTCAGGCAAAAATGCCTTAGAAGCAGCAGGGCATCAGGTTTTAACTTCACCCATTGCCCAATCAGAATTGCCTGCATTTATCAATGCAGAAGGTATAGAGGGGTTGTTGGTACGAAGCGCAACAACGGTACGTGTTGATTTGATTGATCAATGTCCCAACCTCAAGTTTGTGGGGCGCGGCGGTGTTGGCATAGACAATATCGACGCTGTTTATGCAAGAGAAAAGGGAATTGTAGTTTTCAACACACCCGCTTCAAGTTCTGCCAGTGTTGCAGAATTGGTGATGTCGATGATGTTTGCTTCCGCCCGATTTATTTATACTGCAGGAAAGGAAATGCCTAATCAAGGTCATGAGCACTTCGCATCGTTAAAGAAGAGTTTCAGCAAAGGAGTAGAATTAAGAGGGAAGAATTTAACCATCATCGGCTTTGGAAGAATCGGTCAATCCTTGGCGAGTTATGCCCTGGGATGTGGGATGAATGTGGTAGGTGTTGATAGTTCTGGAGATTCATTTAAAAATGTCACCGTTGTATTAAATGGTCAACCGATAGAAGTTAAAGTCCCAATAATAGAATTGGATATAGCCTTGGCACAGGCGGATTATATTTCATTGCACGTCCCCAAGCAAGCCAATGGAGCTGCAGTTTTGGGTAGAGATGAAATGAAGAAATTAAAGAAAGGGGTGGTATTGATCAATACCTCTCGCGGGGGCGTGATTGAGGAAGATGCTCTAATTGAAATGTTGGATTCAGGTCAAGTGGGTGTGGCATGTTTGGATGTATTTGTCAATGAACCAACGCCTAGAATAGATTTATTGAATCACCCCAAAGTAATAGCCACGCCGCATATCGGTGCTTCCACGGCAGAGGCGCAAGAGCGTATTGGATTGGAGATAGCGGAGAACGTTGCGGAAATTGTTTCTAAACAGGCTTAATGGCAACTTTTTATCCGTTCAAAGGGATTAGAGCCACCCAAGATAAAATGCACTTGGTGGCCTCTAGATCTTTCTTGTCTTATTCTGAGGTTGAATTGTATGACAAATTAAATGGTAATCCATTTACTTTTTTGCATATCATACAGCCCACCCAGAAAAGAGATGTTACGGAGTTAGAAAAATTTTTAGAGGTTAGGGAAAAGTTTGATGCATTTGTTCAGGATGGTATTTTGATCCAGGAGCAAACGCCCAGCTTTTATTTATATCGTCAGATCAAGGCGGGTAAGGTATACTTGGGATGGATGGGGGGGATTTCAGTGGAGGATTACCGCAATGGGGTGATTAAAATTCATGAAAAAACCATTGAAAAGCGAGAGAATTTATTTGCTGAATATCTGGCAGTCACAGGTATCAATGCGGAGCCGGTATTGATGTTTGCTTCGTTTGAAAAGGATTTTAGATCTTGGACCCAAGGGTTACAAGAGCGTCTGCCATTGACTGATTTCACGACAACAGACAAAGTACGTCATACGCTTTGGGTGGTAGATCAACCCGAAGAAATTGGGTTAGTGATTGGGCAGTTCGAATCATTGAACAGCGTTTATATTGCAGATGGCCATCACCGTTCAGCCAGCAGTGAGCGTCTTCAAAGGCAACATCCAGAATGGAAAGAAGCTGAATGTTTTTTATCCTATGTGATGGATCAAGAGGACTTAACTATACATCCTTTTCATCGCATGGTGGTATCAGAAGAATTGCATGAGGAGCAAGTAAGAATGCATCTCGAACAACATTTTGAACCGGTTAAAGAAGCAAGAAACGAACCATTGAAAGGGGAGTTTGGTTGGGTGACACCAGTAGCAATTACATATTGGAAGTTCAATACAGAGGAAGGATTGGATCCAGATAAGTTGGCTAATCAAGTTTTAGCGCCGTTATTGCAAGTGGATGATTTCAGGAGGGATAAAAGAATAAGATATTGTGAGGGGCCAAAAGGATTGACTTTTATTGAAGACGCATTAAAAAAGAATAAAATTCAATCGGCTTTTTTGTTGTCCTCTGTGACCATCAATGAATTGTGTGATGTAGCGGACCAAGGTGGCGTGATGCCTCCCAAATCCACCTACATCGAGCCCAAGCTAAGAAGTGGATTGGTCATTTATCCCATCAATTATGGCATTTGATTTTAAAACCTACCAAGAGATTCTTCACCAATTGAATGGAGCTGCAACCCTGGTGGCTGTTTCCAAGACCAAACCCCATACGGATATCATGGAAGCCTACGCTTCTGGTGTTCGTGATTTTGGGGAGAATTATGTTCAGGAGTTGTTGGAGAAACAACCCATTTTACCCCAAGATATTCGTTGGCATTTCATAGGCCATTTACAATCCAATAAGGTGAAATACATTGCCCCATTTGTGCATTTGATTCATGGGGTGGATAAGTTGGGGTTATTGGATGAAATTCAAAAGCAAGCCTTAAAAAATCAACGTACCATTTCAGTATTGATTCAGGTTCATGTGGCTTCGGAGGAAACAAAATACGGTTTTTCACCTCGTGAGGCGATTGAGATTTTTACTCAGTTGGACAAGAGCCGATACAGTCAGATAACCTTTTGTGGTATCATGGCTATGGCTACATTTACCAACGATCAATCACAATTGCAGCGGGAGTTTTCTGCTGCTAAAGAAGTATTTGATTCCTTATCCAAGGTTATGGGAAATGATTGGCAAACGCTGTCTATGGGAATGAGTTCAGACTGGAATTTGGCGGTTGCAGCGGGCTCAACCTTGGTCCGATTGGGATCCATATTATTTGGTAGTCGAAATTAACGCTCCCATGTAAATACTTATTCAGAATTGAATGGCTTTCGCCGTAAATGCGTTGTAAAATAGCACTATGTTAAGATTGGGCTTATTAGGTGTTGGTCATCTGGGTAAAATACATTTGAATTGCATTCAGGCATTGGGAGATCGCGTGGAGTTGACAGCTTTTTTTGATCCCCAGATGAACCGGGCCAAAGAGGCCATGGACATGACGGGAATTATGCCCAGCCACAGTGTGGATCATGTCTTGGACCAGGTGGATGCAGTGATTATCGCTGCGCCCACGGCCAATCATTTCGAATTGGCCATCAAAGCGGCCCGCGCCTTTAAACACGTTTTCATCGAGAAGCCGGTTTGTCTCAACATGAACGAAGCTCGAGCGTTGATAAAAATGTGCAGAGAGGCCGATGTAATGGCACAAGTAGGACACATCGAACGATTTAATCCCGCTTTTCAAGCGGCTTTGCCTTATATACAACAACCCCGATTGATAGAAACTTATCGGCATTCCTTGTATCAGGAGCGAGGGCTGGATATTTCGGTAATCATGGATCTAATGATTCATGATATAGATTTGGTTATGAAAATGTCCAAAGGAGGTGTTAGAAAAATTGGTGCAGCCGGTTACAATATGAAATCTTTGCATGCCGACGTTGCACTGCTGCGAATGGAAATGGACAACGGATGCATGGCTCATTTATCGGCTAATCGGGTTAGTGCAGCGCCCATGCGATTAACAAAGGTCTATGAAAAGGATTACTACTTGGAAATTGATTATTTAAACCACCAGGCAAAAAAAATCACCCCTAGGCTCAATCAAGCCCCCATTGTTGAAGAACTACAAGTGGAAAAGATCAACGCCATTGTCGAAGAACTTTCCAGTTTTGTGCATTCCATTACCCAAGGGGGGCGTTCAGTAGTCACCATCGAGGAGGCAGCAAAAGCGCTTGAAATTGTTATAGCTGCCGAGGAAAAATGCACAGGCTCTGCCGTGATTCAACGCGATGACAATTTTATTTCTTTGATGCAATAAATCAAGCTTTACATCGTTTCTGTTGACTGTGCTGAACTATTTTAGCGAGGTTATAAGAAACAGCAGATGAGAGGCAGGTATTTAATTTTGTTCTGGGGTTGCGCGTTAGGGTTACTCGCCGGTTGTGAAAAGGCCAAAACTCCTGCCTACCTGTATTTGCCAGATTGGAATTTTTACAGTGCTCCCGGTCAAGGGACATCTTCTCAAAAGATTACTGAATTTTGGGTATACCAAAATGAACAACTGTTGGGTATTTATAGCCCACCTGCCAAGGTTCCTGTTATCGATTTGGAAAGTTCTAGAATTCAAATTTTACCGGGAATAAAGAATTATGGTTTAAGCGACAATCGAATTCGTTATCCTTTTTTCCAAGCCTTGGATACCACCATGTCTTTTAATGAGGAGGAAGAGGTGAGCGTTATACCTGTATTCAAGTATCAGGAAAATGTTGATATAGAAGAGTTGGGTTTTGAAAGTGGAAATTTTTTGCTGCAAATGCCGGGCAATCAGGGCGAGTTTACCGCGGTAACCGATCCTGCATTTGTATTTGAAGGCAATCGATGTGGCAAGGGTGTTTTGCTTGCAGGAAATTCTAAGTTGTATTACAAGGATGATATTAACCGCGAGTTTACGGCTGGCAACTTGTATTTTTTAGAGATGAATTACAGTTGCAACAATCGATTTTCAGTTGGCTTGATTGTGATGGAAGCTTCGGGCGAAATCAAAGAATTTGTTCTTTCCGTCAACCCGACCCAGGAAACCGATGGCGTGCCTGTATGGAACAAGATCTATGTCGATTTTTCTGCTGTTCCTTTGAAGCACCTTCAGGCCATTCACTATGAGTTTTATATTGAGGCTGTGCCAGACGTGTTTAATAAACCCGTTGAAGTGTATTTGGATAATTTGAAGTGGGTGAAATGGTTATAATGAGAGAGAAATCGCAGATATTCAAGTACATCATCCTCGATATCGGTGGGGCATGGATTTCTTGGGTTATCCTTTATTCTTTTCGAAAAATATATTGGGAAAATACCATTGGCGATGATCTGTGGGCCGTTGAATCCCAAGATCCCAACTTCCTGCTGGGGTTGTTTTTAATACCGATATTTTGGATTGTGGTTTATTTTCTCTTGGGCCAGTATCGCGATGTTTTTCGACGTCATCGATTGAAGGAGTTTACTGATGTTTTTATTGCTACTTTCTTGGGTACTTTGTTTTTGTTTTTTGTCATTCTTTTGGATGATGTTTTGCCCGATTATACCGCTTATTACTCCACGTTTGCTGCCTTATTTGCGGCTCATTTCATTAGTACTCTTACGTTGCGGTTACTGGTAACGAGTGCCACTGTTCGCAGGATGAAAAATGGGGAATGGGGATTTCCGACACTCATAGTAGGAGGCAATGCCAAGGCCATGTCTTTGTATGAGGAGATTCAATCGAGTAATCACATGGGGGGATATCGATTTGTGGGCTTTGTTAGAATTAATGGAAAAGATGATTTGCTCCAGTCCCACATTCCATTTTTGGGACAAATAGAGTCTATTCCCGCACTCATCAAGGAGCACAGGGTAAGGGAAGTGATTATCGCAGTGGAGAGTACGGATCACCGGCATTTGCAAGAGGTGATGAACTTGTTACTGGACTTTGATGTAGACATCAGCATAATCCCGGATACCTTTGATTTGTTGAGTGGTGGGGTAAAGATGACAGGTATCTATGGTGTCCCGTTGGTGCGCATCAGACGTGAATTGATGCCGGCTTGGCAGATGAGTTTGAAGCGATTGATGGATGTTGTTTTATCGATGATTGCTGTTGTGATTTTGCTTCCGATTTATCTGATTATAGCGGGGGCAATAAAATTTACCAGTGATGGCCCCATTTTTTATACCCAAGAGCGCATTGGCATTCATGGACGGCCATTCCATATTTTAAAATTCAGAACCATGCATGTTAATGCCGAAAAGAATGGGCCACAATTGTCCTCACTTTCTGACAACAGAATCACACGGGTAGGGCGGTTTTTGCGCAAAACGAGATTGGATGAGATACCTCAATTTTTTCATGTAATCATCGGAGAGATGTCTTTGGTTGGCCCGAGACCGGAACGGAAATTTTACATTGAACAGATAAAAGCCCAGGCCCCACACGTCAAGAAGTTATTACGTGTTAGACCGGGAATTACTTCATGGGGTCAGGTCAAATACGGATATGCAGAGAACGTCTCTCAAATGGTGCAACGACTAAAATACGATATTCTTTATTTAGAGAATGTGTCGTTGGCATTAATGCATCTTCAGATAGAAAAGGAACTTCTTTACGTAGGACACTGTGGTATTTTTCTACAACATCGCTTGACATTGCGGGTCGTTTCAAATCCAACGCTTGGGCTGCGGTTATCCACTCAAGCGCCAGCACTTTTTGTACATTTTCCAATACGCGGTGTAACTGTGTCGCGGCGTTGGCTCCCATGCTCACATGATCTTCTTGACCATTGCTACTGTCGATGGTATCTACTACTGCGGGGGTGCACCATTGCTTGTTTTGAGAAACAATGGAAGCAGCGGTGTATTGCACAATCATGAATCCAGAATTCAAGCCTGGATTGGGTGTTAAAAATGCGGGTAGATTGCGTTGACCCCCAATGAGCTTGTATGTTCTTCTTTCAGAGATGCTCCCGATTTCAGCCATGGCCTGGGTTAAAAATCCCATAACCATTGAAAGTGGTTGGCCGTGGAAATGTCCTCCACTGATCACCTTATTTTCATCGACCAAAACCACGGGGTTATCGGTAACTGCGTTAATTTCAATCTCCACAATTTGCTTGACATATTGTAAAGTGTCCCAAGTTGCGCCATGCACCTGCGGAATACATCTAAAGCTGTATGGATCTTGAACGTGGGCTTTGCTCTGGTTGATCAGACTTGAACCTTCCAAAGCGGACCTCATTTGCGCAGCAATCACCAATTGCCCTTGATGCGGACGCACTTGATGCAAGCTATCCAAAAAAGGCTCGGGACGACCGTCATATGCATCCAAGCTCATCGCAGCGATGGGTATGCTGTGGCGCATTAAATTTTCTGATTTCCAGATATTGTAAACCGCATATGCGCTCATGAATTGAGTGCCATTGATTAATGCCAATCCCTCTTTGCTCTTTAGAACAATGGGTTTTCTGTTTAGCAGAGCCAATGCTTCGAGCCCAGAAATGATTTGGCCTTGATGGTGTACCTGTCCCAATCCCAATAAAGGCAAACACATGTGAGAAAGAGGAGCAAGGTCACCACTGGCACCCAATGATCCTTGTTCAAAGACGATAGGGGTCATTTTGTGGTTGTATAGATCCAATAAGGTTTCAACGGTTGCTCGTTGAACTCCACTAAAACCTTTGCTCAATCCCAATACTTTGAGTAAAAGCATCAAGCGAACAATCTCTGTGGGAACTTCGTTTCCCATACCACAGGCATGCGAAATGAGCAGGTTTTTTTGAAGCGTACTCAAATCTTCATCCTCAATGATGGTATTGCAAAGCGAGCCAAATCCTGTATTTACACCGTAGATGGGTGCTCCGTTTTTACCAGAGAATTGGTCCAAGTAATTCCTGGAACGTTCTATTTTAAAAAAACATTCCTCGGTCAGTTGAATGTTTGCCGAGGAATGAAATATTTCTTTTAAGTCGTCGAGACTTATTTTTTTCGAATCTAGAATCATGCAATCACTTTTGGTGCAGCAGCCATGATTTCGTCATTGGCATACTCCTTAAACTTGTCAAAGTTAGCGACAAATTTCTCAGCTAGCTCATTGGCTTTTGCATCATACGCTGCACCATCCTCCCATGTGGATTTGGGATCCAAAAGTTCAGTGGGTACATCTGGGCAAGAGGTGGGCATAGCTAAACCAAAAACTTCATGTGTTTTGTAAGTAACATCGTCTAATTTCCCTTCTAAAGCAGCTGTAATCATGGCGCGCGTATATCTCAATTTCATTCGCTCTCCGGTACCATAGGAACCACCGCTCCATCCTGTGTTGATTAACCACACTTTGGCCCCGCTTTCATCAATTTTCTTCCCCATCATTTCCGCATATTGCGTTGGATGCAATGGTAAGAAAGGAGCACCGAAACAAGCACTGAAAGTAGTAGTAGGTTCAGTGATACCGGCTTCTGTTCCCGCAACCTTCGCAGTATATCCACTGATGAATTGATACATGGCTTGGCCTTTGGTTAATTTGCTGATAGGCGGGAGAACACCAAACGCATCACAAGTCAAAAAGAAAATATTTTTGGGAATGCCCCCCATACTGGGCACCATGATATTGTCGATGTGATGAATGGGATAGCTAACACGGGTATTTTCGGTTTTTTCCTTGTCCTCATAATTGGGCGTTACCCCATCATCCTCAAAACCGATGTTTTCCAAAATGGCACCAAACTTAATGGCATCATAAATTTGGGGCTCTTTTTCTTGGGTCAAATCGATGGTTTTGGCATAGCAACCACCTTCAAAATTAAAAACGGTTGAATCTGTCCATCCGTGCTCATCATCACCAATCAATCTACGGTTGGGATCTGAGGATAAAGTCGTTTTTCCTGTGCCGCTTAATCCAAAAAATACCGCAGTGTCACCGTCTTTGCCGACATTGGCTGAGCAGTGCATAGGAAGTACGTTGTGTTCGTGAGGCAATACATAATTCAATACAGTAAAAATACCTTTTTTGATTTCGCCTGTATACCCGGTGCCACCGATAATGGCCATTTTCTTGGTGAAATCAATCACTGCAAAATTGTGTTGACGGGTTCCATCAATTTCAGCGTCAGCCATGAAACCTGGAACGCAGATGACATGCCAATCGGGTTGGATGGTCTTTAGTTCGTCCTGGGTTGGACGCATAAACATATTGTAGGCAAACATGTTGCTCCAAGGGAATTCGGACACAACACGAACATTCATTCTATATCTCGGATCTGCACATACATAGGCGTCACGCACGTATACCTCACGTCCTGTTAAGTATGCAGACATTCTTTCAAAGAGACGATCAAATTTGGAAGATTCAAAAGGAATATTGAACTGACTCCACCAAACAGCTTTTTCAGTGTTGCTATCTTTGACAATAAATTTATCTTTTGGAGATCTTCCAGTGAATTCACCGGTGTCTACTGATAACGCGCCAGTATTCGTAATACTGCCTTGTCCTAGGGTGATTGTTTCTTCAACTAACTCAGCGGGAGATAGATTCCAAAATGCTGTAGCCAGGTTTTTTAGTCCCAAATAATCGAGCGTTGCGCCTTTAGGACGGATACCAACGTGGTTCATGTTTTAAAAATTTAGTTCGACTTTCATTGAATCGTTCCGCAAAGGTAATCAATCTCAAAATTTCGCAAAAATGAGATAAAGTAGGGAGGAAAGGGAGGTTGGTGAATCGGTATACCGGTGAATCAGTATACCAGTGAATCAGTGAATCGGTAAATGAAACCTGGGGCAATTCACTGATCTACCGATCCACCAATCCACTATTTAATATATCTCCAATCTTGGCCATTCTTGATGGCTTTGAGACTGGCATAGATCAATTCGATGACACTTTCGACATCTTTTTTATCCACCATTTCAACGGTAGTGTGCATGTAACGCAAAGGAAGTGAAATCAAAGCGCTGGCAACGCCCGCATTGCTATAAGCAAACGCATCGGTATCGGTTCCTGTGCTTCTTGAAGCGACTTGTCTTTGAATTTCGATTTTGTTCTTAGATGCAACATCGATGATATGTTTCAAGAGGTTGTTTTGAACTGCGGGGCCATAGCTCAGTACGGGTCCTTTGCCTGCAGCCAATTCCCCGTCGCGAACTTTATTCATCATGGGGGTTGAACTGTCGTGGCATACATCCGTAACAATGGCCACATCGGGATTGATGCGATGGGCGATCATTTCAGCTCCACGCAATCCTATTTCTTCCTGCACCGAGTTGGTAAAGTAAATACCAAATGGCAACTTGTCTTTTCTTTCTTTGAGCAATCGTGCTACTTCAGCAATCATAAAACCACCGATACGATTGTCTAAGGCTCTTCCTACAAAGAATCGATCATTGAGAATCATGAATTCGTCATCAAAAGTGGCTACGCAGCCAACATGAATGCCCATGTCTTCTACTTCTTTTTTGGTAGCGGCACCCACATCCAAAAATAGGTTGCGCATGCTGGGAGATTCTTCTTTGTCTGGAGTTCTAACATGTATGGCTGGCCATCCAAATACGCCTTTTACCACGCCTGTTGGAGTGTGTATGTTTACACGCTTACTCGGTGCAATCATATGATCACTTCCGCCGTTGCGTCGCAAGTAAATAAAACCATCACTGGTGATGTAATGCACAAACCAAGATATCTCGTCGGCATGGGCTTCTACAACTACTTTATAAGGCGCATTGGGATTGATTACACCCACAACTGTTCCATAGGTATCCACCATGTATTCGTCGACATACGGACGGATATAGTCCAACCACAATTGCTGACCAGGAGATTCAAATCCGGTGGGTGATGCATTGTTGATGTATGTTTCTAAAAAGCCTAAACTTTTTTCTGAAAAGAAGGAGGCCTTCTTTTTTGTAGCTGCACTTTTCGTTTTCTTTGCCATAGTATTTGTATTACAAAACGAAGGTAAATGGCCAAATCTTCTGGCTTGAAAGGAAGCAGAAAACCTATGAACAATTCAACGGTGAACAACAACAGGGAGCGTCGATTGGTGCAAACCGATGACGGTTCTTTTACTTTTTTTATTCCCGTGGCGGAGGAGACCTATCATTCCAAACATGGCGCAGAGCGGGAAGGGCGACACGTTTTTATCACCCACGGTTTAGCATTTTCAAAAAAAGAGAAGGTGAGGATTTTAGAGGTGGGCATGGGAACAGGTTTGAATGTAAGGTTGGTGTGCCAAGCGTCAGAACGACCAGTTGCATACACGACATTAGAACCTTTTCCTTTGGATGAGGAAATGATTGACGCTTGGATTGGTACATTGCCGCAAGACCAATTGATGATGAACATGTTGCATCGAGGTAGTTGGGATCATTGGATTGAACTCACAGAATATGTTCGAGTGATGAAGCTTCAAAAAGGAATTTTAGACATGAATGCGTGTGGAGCTTTTGATGTCATTTTTTTTGATGCTTTTGGGCCAGCGGTAGAACCTGAATTGTGGACCAAAGAGGTGATGCAAAAGTGTTTTGATCTTTTGGATGAAGGCGGTATTTGGGTGAGCTATTGTGCAAAGGGTGAAGTACGGAGAAATTTAATCGCAGCGGGATTCAAAGTGGAACGGCTGCCAGGTCCCCCCGGAAAAAGAGAAATGCTCAGAGCCATTAAATAAAAAAAGCCCCGGATTCGGGGCTTTTTTACGTTTCAAAATATCTTATTGGAATTTCACTTGGAACAAACCATTGGTGATGTTCACCGTAGCGCCATTTCCGGCTTTCAAAGTTCCTGTGAAGGAACCTCGGATATAACCTGGGGCAGGGGTATCCGTGAATTTGATTAAAGTGAAAGTTCCAGAAGCGCCATTGGTAGTGGTACTGTAAGAAGTTCCATTGGCATCCATGTAAACCAAGGCATCGGTTACTGAAGGATTCAAATTGATTACAATACCGGGAATCCATCCAGAGGCAGGCTCATTGATTTTAACTTGGAAACTTACATCCGTAAGCGTCGTTCCGGTGACATCAAAGTCGAAGTTGGAATAAGCTTCTGCAAAGGTGATTGAAGTATGGCTCACACCGCCTACGGTCCAATCCACGATTCTCATACAATCGGGGCAGTTGGTACCTCCGCAGTCTGTCCAGAATTCATCGCCATCGATTAAGTTGTTGGTACAGTTACTTTCGTTGGCACAAACTTGGCACATGGTACCTCCGCAGTCAACTCCTATTTCTGTGCCATTCATGATGCCATCAGAGCATGAGGGACAGATTTGACAGTTTCCAGTATACACGTCTCCTGCATCGTAAACATTGTTTCCGTTGTTGTCGATATAAGGACCATCGTTACAATCGATTTGTGTTTCGTTACCGTTGAGTAAACCATCTCCACAAAGGTCGCCGCAAGGTCCACAATTGGTACCACCGCAATCAACACCAGTTTCATCGCCACCCAATTCCAAAGTATCTTGGATACCGTTGGCGCAAGGATCACAAGGCCCACATTCACCGCCGCAATCCAACCAGGTTTCACCCAAGTCAGGTTGGAAAATACCATCCAAACAGTGATCGCATTCCTCGCAAGGACCGCCACAGTCAATCATCTGCTCGCCGTTGTTTAATATCCCGTCGAAACAGTTGGGTGGAATTTTATTATCTGGATTAGGACATCCAGTTAAAAGGACCATAGCAGCCAAAGCTGACGCGAATAATCCGGTGAAAAATCTTGTTTTCATATTGATTAACACTCTTTGAGGGGGTGAATATACAAAAAAGACGACAATTTTTTGGATAGGGTTGCATAATGTCAGTTTATTGGTCTGTTATGCATTTTTTGGAATCCGGGTTGAAATCATTCAAATTTGCCCCATGATTTGGAAAAGTAGAAATGAGGAGCTGAAGGCAAGCATGGGGGGCAATCCATTGGATCGTCTTTTAAAAGTTCGCGAAGTAGAGGATTGGGTTTCGTTTTCCAACCCCATTCAACATCTTGAACACGATCCGTTCTTAATGCAGGATATGGATCAGGCGGTAGATGTACTTCATCGGCATTTACACGGCAGCAGTGAGATTCTGGTGTTTGGAGACTATGATGTGGATGGAACAACGTCAGTGGCCATGATGTATGAATGGTTGAAAGGTTTGGGAGCTCGCGTGGCATTTTACATCCCCAATCGTTACGAAGAGGGATATGGATTTTCTATAACCGGTGCGCAGTATGCCATCGACCAGCAGAAAAAGTTGATCATTACTTTGGATTGTGGCACCAAGGATGGTGAGCGTATACAGCTTTGTCGAGAGGCGGGGATTGATGTCATCGTCTGTGATCACCATGAACCGGGTGAGTTGCCCAATGCCAATGCGGTTTTGAATCCCAAACGCCGGGATTGTGCGTATCCATTTGCAGGATTAAGTGGTTGCGGTGTAGGTTATAAATTAATCTGCGCATACACCCAACGTTATGCTCCCGAAGGAAGTTTTCCCCACACTTTTTTAGATTTGGTAGCCATTGCTGCCGGAGCGGATATCGTTCCCATGTTGGATGAAAACCGAACCATGGTCGCCAAGGGACTTCACCTGATGAATCGGTATCTACGACCCGGCCTCGCGGCCTTGCTCCGGAAATCGGGAACCAAAAGAACCACTTGGGATGTGACTGATTTGGTTTTTTTATTGGCACCCCGAATCAATGCTGCCGGCAGAGTGGCCTCGGGTAATGAGGCTGTGAAGTTGCTTATAGCACAGGAAGTTCAAGAAGTGGAGGATTTGGCCCAGCAGGTGGAGGACTTCAATTTGTCTCGTCGATCCATTGATCAGGATGTCTCTACATCCGCTTTGGCCCAAGTAGAAAGTGATGCACTACATGCCCAACAATTTGTAACTGTGGTGTGGAATGAAGATTGGCTCAAAGGAGTCATAGGAATTGTTGCTTCGCGATTAATAGAAAAGTATTATCGCCCAACGATTGTTTTTACCAAGAGTCATGAAGTATATGCGGGCAGTGGTCGCTCGATTGAAGGAGTGGATTTGTATTTGGCTTTGGAGCGATGTAAAGAATATATCGTGCAGTTTGGTGGTCACACGATGGCGGCAGGATTAACGGTTTTGCCAGAGAACTTGACACATTTTTCAAAAAAGTTCAATGAAGTAGTGTCGGACATGTTGAACCATCAATATCCTGAGCCCACGATGCATTTTGATTTGCCCTTGCGCATGAGTGAAATTGAGATGGGATGGGTAGAGGAGATGAAAAAAATGGCACCGTTTGGCCCAGACAATATGGCTCCTGTTTTCTTGTTCGAGAATGTGCATCATGCTTATCCACCAAAGAAAATTGGAGCGGATCAAAAGCATGTGAAATGTACATTGAAACAACAGGACGCCGTGGGATACATGGATGCCGTTGGTTTTGGATTTGCCAAGGATTGGGAAGTAATTAATGCGCCCGCTCTGGATATACTGGCGGCTTTGGAGATGAATGAGTTCAATGGACGAAGATCCGTTCAGATGATGATAAAAGCAGTTCGTGAACATCGGGCTTAGGGTTATCTTTGCGGCATGGAACAACGTACAGAGCTGAGCGCCATTGGCGAGTTTGCATTAATCGAGCATTTAACACGGTATTTCCCTATTCAACATGAAACCACCCTCAAAGGGGTTGGGGATGATGCTGCCATTATCGCGACCGGGGGCATCTATGACCAGGTGATTACAACAGATTTGTTGGTAGAGGGAGTGCATTTTGATTTGATGTATATGCCAATGAAGCACTTGGGATATAAAGCCATTGCGGTGAACATCAGTGATATCTGTGCGATGAATGCCACACCCAAATATGTTACCGTAAGTTATGCGGTGAGCAATCGCTTTTCTTTGGAAGCCATGGAAGAATTGTACGCAGGGATGAAGTTGGCATGTGAGCGATATGGTGTAGACTTGATAGGAGGAGACTCTTCTTCCGCTGTTCAGGGACTGACGATTTCAGTAACAGCCATTGGTGAAGTATTGCCTGAGAACGTCGTTACAAGATCCGGAGCCAAGGTGAATGACCTATTGGTAGTGAGTGGTGATTTGGGTGCAGCCTATTTGGGGCTTCAAGTTTTAGAGAGAGAAAAAGAGGTATATAAAGCGGCACCTTCTGCGCAACCTGATTTGGCCGGTTATGAGTATTTATTGCAAAGACAATTGAAACCTGAGGCGAGATTGGATGCGGTTCAATTTTTATCTGACTTGAAAGTACTTCCAACGTCCATGATTGATATTTCCGATGGTCTATCTTCTGAAATCTTACACTTAAGCAAGCAGAGTGGGGTGGGTTGTGATTTATACGAAGCCAAATTGCCATTGTCTCCGGAGACACAGAAGGCGGCAGAGGAGTTTCATTTGGATCCAACCACCTGTGCTTTGAGTGGCGGTGAGGATTATGAATTGTTGTTTACGATTGCACCAAGTGATTATGAAAAGATCAAGGGAAGTCCACACTTACGGTGATTGGGCACATGACGGAGTCAGGAAGTCCATGCCGTCTAATTACAAGAGCCAATCAAGCGATTGAACTTAAGGCCCAAGGATGGAAGGCTTTTTAATTTAAGATTTCAGCAACGGTAAAGAAGGAGCCGGTAATCAAAATTAAATCTTGGTGATCGGCTTCTTTTTTTGCAGTCAAAAATGCCTCCTGCACGGATGGATAGACATTGCCGTTTAGGTCATGAACGGCAGATTTTTCTTGCAGTATTTCTGCATCCAAGCCACGCGGTATATTGGCCTTGCAGAAATAATATCGTGCATGTTTTGGGAACAATCCCAAGATGTGGTCTACGTCTTTGTCATTCACCATCCCCAGCACGATGTGTAGTCGGAGGAATTTCTCCTTTTTCACTTGTTGAATCACCCATTGTACTCCGTCCTCATTGTGTCCCACGTCGGCGATGATGGTGGGATTGGATTTTTGAATGATTTCCCAACGCCCTCTGAATCCCGTTAATTCTTGCACTTGTAAAAAGCCTTCGCTGATTTTTTCAGGGGTTAGTTTGGGGAATGAAGATTTTAAGTTCTGCAATGCCTTGAATGCGGTTCGGGAATTTTCTTGTTGATATTCTCCTTTCAACGCGCAATCAGGAACAGGTTCATCTGGTGTACAAGAGATAAAGAGGGCATTTTTTTGTTTGGCGGTGGATTCAAAAACGGACTTCGCATTTTCTTTCATCATACCCAAAACAACAGGGACATGTTCTTTGATAATGCCGGCTTTTTCAGTCGCAATGGCCTCGATGGTGTTACCCAAAAACTGCATGTGGTCTTTGGATACATTGGTAATTACGGAGAGCAATGGAGTAATGACGTTGGTGCTGTCCAAGCGCCCGCCCATGCCCACTTCCACGATGGCTACATCTACTTTCTCTTGGGCAAAGTAATGCATGGCCATGGCAAAGGTTAGTTCAAAAAAACTAGGTTGTATTTCAATGCAATGCGAATCTTTGTAGGATGCGACAAAGTCAATGACAGCGGATTCGGTAATCCATTGTCCATTGATTTTTATCCGTTCACGAAAGTCGATTAGATGCGGTGAGGTATACAATCCAACCTTGTATCCAGCGCATTGCAGGGCAGATGCGATAAGGTGCGAAGTTGATCCTTTTCCATTGGTCCCACCTACGTGGATGGTTTTGATTTTTCTCTCGGGATAATCAAGCCATTGGCAGAGCGCTTCTGTATTTTTTAATGAGGGTTTGTATGCCGCAGCCCCTACACGATGGAACATCGGTAATTGGGCAAAAAGGAATTCCAGTACTTCTGGATAACTCATTTTAATTTGAACGTGATCAAAATAGAACCTACCTGCTTTTTAGCGTCAGGGTCGATACTAAATTTAGCGGCTTTTGCCGCCTTTTCAGCAAGTCCTTTTAGTTGGTTAAATCCATCACCACTCACTTTGGATTTGATTGGGTCGGCGTTGGCAGAAATCACATTGCCTTGGTTATCGACGGTGATGGCCACATAAATGGTTCCTTCGTAGTCTGGTTTTTTGTCTAATTCAGGAGCTTTCGCAATTCCTCGGCCTTTCAAATTCCATTGACCTGAGCCTCCTTTGCCGCCAAACTCACCTTTTCCTGTAATGCTACCATCAGGATTGCCCTCATTGCCATTGGCGCCGGGGGTGTCACCGCTTGACCCGCCATTGCCTTTGTTATTTTTTCCAAAGAGGCCGTTGATTTTACTTTTCTTGGATTCCTCTTCTTCTCGTTTCTTTTTCTCTGCTTCAGCCTCGGCCAGTTTTCTTTTTTCTTCTTCTACATCTTTTGGATTTTCTACTTTTTGCGTTGAGACTGCCGATTCAGATTGTGTACTTATTTCGTTTTGAAAAGCCTCACTTGGACTAAAAGGAGCGGACTCAGCGGCCAAATCGACATATTCTCCTTCACCGGGTTCAAAGTCGCCCAACGCGGCAAGACTCAGGCTTTCATATTGCATAACCGGATCTTGATGATCATCACAACTCTTGAGCATCATAATGGCCATTAACACCAATAAACCATGGATGAGAATGGTACCCAGGGCAGGGACGACACTTGAATTGGATTGGATTTTATTCATTGCTAGTGGCAGTTCTTGTTGCAATAACAGGTTCGCAATGCAGTACTTTTAAAGTGGAAAATAGTTCAATGGTTTCTCCTGTTGGAACCTCTCTGTCAACGTTCAGGATGACTGTTCTTTTGTCTTCTGGTCGTCCATAAAATAAACTTTCAAGTTTAGATTTTATTTCCTCTTTGTTGACTGTTTCATTATTCACCATGAACACGAGTTCTTTGGTAATCGTTACAGAAGCTGTGCCAGCAGCAGGTTCTCCGGTGCTTGTCTTGGGGAGGTTAACTACTTCACCATTGACGGCCATGGTGCTCATGATGATAAAGAAAATGAGCAGCAAGAAAACCAAATCGGAAATGGAAGCCATATTGGCCTCAGCAGTTACTTTGTTTCTTCTTCCAAAATCCATTTTACGCGGCGGGTTGCTCCAAGATGTCAATGAACTCAATTGCTTGACTTTCCATCTTAGAAATTACTTTTCCAATTCGAGCCACAATGGTATTGTATGCTATGTAAGCAATAATACCTACGATCAATCCGACAACCGTTGTAATCATAGCGAGCATCATATCTCCGCCCATGCTTTGCAAATCGGGTCCGTTAAGTTGTATACTATGAAATACCCCGACCATTCCAATGACAGTTCCTAAGAAACCCAACATGGGAGCCGCACCGGCTGTAGTAGCTAAGAATGAAACATTTCTTTCAAGATGTGATATTTCTACTTTACCTACATTCTCGATAGCGGCCTTAACATCACTCATGTTTTTACCAATTCGGTTAATGCCTTTTTCTAGCATTCTGCCTGCAGGAGTAGAAGATCTTGCACAAATACTTTTGGCCATATCCAACTTTCCTTCAAGTATGCATTGTTTAATTTGGGCCATGAAGTTGCTTTCTTCTTTCAGCGCCTTATTAACGGCTATCATTCTA
>Ga0194116_10003725_pt1 | contig 18120 bp, 16 predicted proteins | sample TA2MahsurfametaG_4_FD_148617 | JGI IMG/M metagenome (GOLD analysis project Ga0194116, IMG submission 148617) | Freshwater microbial communities from Lake Tanganyika, Tanzania - TA2015008 Mahale S9 surface | ecosystem: Environmental > Aquatic > Freshwater > Lake | place: Tanzania: Lake...
AGCACCGCCACCGCCCATTTCGCAGTAAATGCGCGCACCGCGACGCAGTGCATGCTCCAGCTCTTCCAATACCAGCAATCCTGCGCCTTCGCCCATTACAAAACCATCGCGGTCTTTATCGAAGGGGCGACTGGCAGTTTTAGGATCGTCGTTGCGTTCGCTGAGAGCTTTCATGGCATTAAAACCACCCACGCCTGCTTCGCAGATTACACTTTCCGTTCCGCCGGCAAGAATTACATCGGCTTTGCCCAGGCGAATGAGGTTGAATGCATCGATCATGGCATGCGTAGAAGAAGCACATGCAGAAACCACTGCATAATTGGGACCTCTGAAACCATGCCGCATGGATATTTGTCCGGCAGCAATGTCCAGAATCATTTTTGGAATGAAGAAAGGATTAAAACGGGGCGTTCCGTCGCCTTTGGCGAAATCCATCACCTCGTGCTGGAAAGTGGTAAGTCCGCCGATACCGCTGGAGCAGATGACACCCACGCGGTCGGGGTTAATTTGATCTGATTTCAAGCCGGCATCTTCCACGGCCTGATCGCTTACCACTAGTGCCGCCTGCGTAAAGCGGTCTATTTTTCTGGCTTCTTTTTTGTCGAGATGTGCGAGGGGATCGAACTGCTTCAGTTCACATGCAAACTGTGTACGGAATTTGGAACAGTCGAAAAGCGTAATACGGTCGGCACCGCTCACACCACTGATCAATCCATTCCAATAATCATGCAGATTATTGCCAATGGGTGTGAGCGCGCCTATACCGGTTACAACTACGCGTTTGAGTTGCATGCTTTGTTGCTGAAATTTTTGATGAAGCTGTTATCAGCAGCGATATCAGCCTTACTTCGCGTGTTCTTCTAAATAGGTGATGGCCTGACCAACAGTAGTAATGGTTTCAGCCTGCTCATCCGGAATAGAAATGTTAAATTCTTTTTCAAATTCCATGATCAGCTCAACGGTGTCGAGTGAATCGGCACCCAAATCATTGGTAAATGACGCCTCTGGGTTCACTTCAGATTCTTCTACCCCGAGCTTGTCAACGATGATTTTTTTTACTCTTGCTGCGATGTCTGACATTGTCTTTAAGTTTGGTTCAGGTTGCAAAAATATAGTTTTTGATTCATTCACCACTTTATAATCAAAATTCCCTGAGATTTTCCGCTATTTTGTGAAAATCAATGGAATAGGGGGTGCATTTCTTGGGTTTTTTTGTTCATTTAAATTGTATTATCTTTCAACATTACCGCCACCGCTTATGGCACTGAAACAGATAGATTACGGGTCGGAAGCTTACCAGCAAATGGTGCTGCTGCGCTATGAAATGCTACGCAGGCCCCTGGGACTGAATTTTGCCCCCGATGAACTGGATAAAGAGAAGGACGACATCCTCATTGGCGCCTACGAAGAAGAAGAGCTGCTGGGCTGCTGCATGCTTACAAGGGTAAACGAGGATACGGTACGCCTGCGTCAAATGGCGGTTCATCAGAAACTCCAGGGTAAAGGCATTGGAGCCAGTTTAATGCGGTTTGCCGAGAATTTGGCTCGCGACAGGGGTTTTCGCAGCCTGATCATGCATGCCCGCAAAACGGCCATCGGTTTTTACGAAAAACAGGGTTATCAAACCAAGGGGGATGAATTTCTGGAAGTCACCATCCCCCACTATGTAATGGAAAAAATCCTGCGCTAATTTTCCCGCTTAACGCTTCCCTATCTTCTCACGCAACAACAATCGAACTGTATGTGTTTGGTCGGAATCGGCAAAAGCATCTTTGGGGATGAGAAAGAAAGAACGCGGATCGATGTACAAATGAAAAAACTCGGGCGTTTCCACTACATAGCTAAACTGATCGTATGCCCACGATTTCCTGCCCTTTTCATGCTGCAGCAGCATGCCGCCCTCTTCAAAATGCAAGTCGAAATGATCTTTAAAAGTGCGGGTGCGACTGTAAATGGTGAAAGGCAAAATGAACCAGAATGTTACCATTAGTGAAAACCAAAGCAATGAACTCAATAAAAAAGCAGCGGGTGATACTTTTTTCAGAAAGAACATGGCAGCTGCGAACAGCGCAAACACATTCACCAAAATCATAAGGATTTTAATTTCGCTGCGTGCAATAAAATGATAGCGCAGCGCCTGTATTACCTGCTTCCGCTGATAGGAATAGCTGATTTGAACACTCAATTGCGGGGCACTTTAAGATCGTTTTCAGATACAGCCCACTCTCCTAACGGTTCGCCCTTTACGCCGAAGAACGCAACGGTCAGCTTTCGTTTATTTCGCTCTCCGGTAACGCTGATCTTGCCATAATTCTGCTTTTCATCCAAACCATACACGCGATAGGGATTGTCTTTTTCAGGTCCGCCAAATCGATGTGTGCCTGAGGTTAATGGAGAAACGGTGATATCATACAATGGATAGGCGCCGGGGCGATCTACTTTAATCACCTCGCTATGATGGCGGTCGCCACTCATAAACAACACACCATTAATACGGTTTGCTTCTAAAAACGACATGAGTTGCTGGTATTCGGCCGGACAATTTGCAAGTTTATCGAAGGGTGATACCGGATTGAGAATTTGACTGCCGTTCGCGATGATTTTGAAAGGCGCACGACTGTAGAGCAATGCATTTTTCAACCATTCCATTTGTTCCTTTCCCCACATTTCCTTGTTGGGATTGGGTTGCCCATTGATAGAGTCGGGCATATTATCCGCACTGCGCCACCAGCGGTCGTCCATCATGAAGATGTCCAGATCGCCATACGAAACAATGCTATACACGCCCTGGCCCTGCATGCCGTAGCTGGGGTTAGCCCAATATTTCGTGAAGACCTCTCTTGAAGTTTCTTTTAAAATAAAATGCTTGCCAATATCGTTGGGACCATAATCATGATCGTCCCACATGGCGTAATGCGGCATGGCTTTCAAAAAATTGCGCAGTACGGGGCTGCTGCGATCGCGGCTGGCACGGTTCCACATTCCCCATGCATCAAAATAATCTACTTCGCGGGTGTACCAGTTATCGCCCAGCCAAAGCATGAATGCTGCATTTTCTTTTGCCATGGTTTCGAAAATAGAAGAGTCGCCTCCATAGGGTCTGCCGGGTCGGTCGTAGGGTGGCTCATTGAAATAAGCGCATGAACCTGCGAGGAAGGAAAAATCTGGTACGGGTTTTCGCCACTGCCACAAATCTTTGGTGGTAAACAAACCATCTGCACGAGTGGGCTTACGCTGCGTTGCCTGCGGTTCAGCAATGATCTGATATTCGTAGCTGGTGTTTACATCTAGCCCGCCGATGGTAAATGTAATAGGAGCAAACCACTGCGTTGCATCGGTGGTTTGGCGAATTCGCTGCGCTTCCTGCATGCGGCCCTGTTTCCAGTACCATAGATCTGCTGTACTGCCCGGCTTTACCTCTACCCATATTTTGGCACTGCGTAGTTCAATTTGTCCAAGCATTGGCCCCGACACGATCGCCGATTGCGCAAGGCTTAGCAATGCAGCTATCTGAAAAACAGAATAGAAAAATATTACACGGGCAAAGTTCATATCATGATTTTTTAGGATTTGCAAAGTAGTTAAAGTTCATTACAAAATTGTTAAGCACCTCGCTTGCGCCAGTTGAAAGACAAACCAATAAAAAAGCCCCGATCTTGGATCGGGGCTTGTGTGCTTTGTGCTTTTCTTAGCTGCAACCCATGCTATTGCCGCAGTTGAGGCATTTATAGCAAGTGCCGCTGCGAATGGTAATATGTCCGCATACATTACATGCAGGCGCATCGCTTTGCATGCCTTTATTGTATGCATTCATCTGATCCAGACTATTCGCTTCTGCTTTCACAGCTTGCGGTGCAGTTGATTTTACATTTTTGGTTGATGCAACACCTACTACACGCACATCACTCAGCTCAGGAGCTTTTTTGTCGTACTCCAACCCTGTAGGTACATCGTCCCAATCGTCGCCGCCAAGCTGTGTAGTCTCGTTTTTATCGAGCATGTGTACCAGGTCGGTGCGACCGAGGTATTCGTATGCAAGCACGCGGAAAATGAAATCGACGATAGATGTGGTAGAACGCACATTGGGGTGATCTACCATACCACTAGGTTCGAACTTGGTGAATGCAAACTTATCTACAAACTCTTCCAGCGGTACACCATACTGCAAGCCGATGGAAACGGAAATAGCAAAACAGTTCATCAAGCTACGCAGCGTGCTTCCTTCCTTAGCCAAATCGATGAAGATTTCACCCAGGGTTCCATCACCGTACTCACCGGTGCGCAGGAACAATGCCTGTCCGTTGATCTTCGCTTTCTGCGTAAATCCGCGGCGCTTGGTGGGCAGTGAGCGACGCTCAACAATGCGGGCCAGCTGACGCTTCAGCTTGGTATCGGGTGCATCCTGCACACGCTTCTGCAACTCTTCAAGCAACTCTTCCAGCGTAAGGTTAGCCATATTGATCATATTGCTAACAGGCGCTTCTTCCTTGGCAGCTTCAGCGGTTTCAGCAGCAGCACTGCTTGCTTTCTTTTTCTTATCGCTCTTGTTGCTGAGGGGCTGACTAAGCTTAGAGCCATCGCGGTACAACGCACAGGCCTTTAAGCCAAGCTCCCAGCTAAGCATGTATGCTTCTGAAATTTCATCAATAGTTGCCTCATGAGGCAGGTTGATGGTTTTAGAAATTGCACCGCTGATAAATGGCTGCACTGCACCCATCATGCGAATATGTCCGCTGTGGTGGATATAGCGCTCGCCTTTTTTACCGCACTTGTTGGCGCAATCGAATATCGGATAGTGTTCTTCCTTAAGGAAGGGTGCACCTTCAATGGTCATGGTGCCACATACATAATCGTTGGCTTCTTCAATTTGCTCATCGGTGAAGCCCAGTTCATCCAGCAAGCTGAAGTCGGCACTGAAATATTGCTCAGGTGTAAAGCCGAGGCGCTGCAAACATTCTTCACCCAGCGTGTAGGCATTAAACGCAAAGCCGATTTCAAAAGCAGAAGCCATGGCGGCATCGAGCTTTTTAATTTCTTCTGCAATAAATCCTTTCTCACTAAGTGTGTTGGGGTTGATATGGGGCGCGCCGTTCAGAGATGCAGCACCTACCGCATATTTTACAATGGCATCGATTTCTTTTTCACTATAGCCCAGTTTTGCCAAAGCTGTAGGCACAGAGAGGTTGATGATTTTGAAGTAACCGCCGCCGCTGAGTTTCTTAAACTTCACCAGTGCGAAATCGGGCTCAACGCCGGTGGTATCGCAATCCATTACCAAACCGATGGTGCCGGTGGGGGCAATTACGGTTGACTGCGCATTGCGGTAACCATATTTTTCTCCAAGTTCAACAGCATCATCCCATGCTTTGCAGGCCGACTTCAACAAATAGTCGGGGCTGTACTGCGCTTTGATACCCTGGGGTTTAATGCTAAGACCTACATAAGCATCTTCTGCATCGTATGCTGCAGCACGGTGGTTGCGCATTACACGCAGCATATCTTCAGCGTTTTCTGCATAGCGGGGGAAGGGACCTAGGATAGAAGCCAGTTCAGCTGATGTTTTGTAAGAAATACCGGTCATGATAGCCGTGAGCGATCCTGCCAGTCCGCGTGCTTCTTCGCTGTCGTAGGGAATACCCATTACCATGAGCATTGAACCGAGGTTGGCATAACCCAATCCCAGTGTACGGTAGTCGTATGAAAGCTGCGCCACATCTTTGGAAGGGAACTGCGCCATCAATACAGAAACCTCAAGCACAACAGTCCACAAACGAATCAGATACTCATATCCTTCCGCATCAAAAATGCCGGATGCTTCGTCGTAAAGGCGGCGCAGGTTGATGGAGGCAAGGTTACATGCGGTATTGTCGAGGAACATGTATTCAGAGCAAGGGTTGGAAGCCCGGATGGGACCGCCCTGCGGACAAGTATGCCACTCGTTGATGGTGGTATCGTACTGCGTGCCGGGATCGGCGCAACGCCATGCGGCATATGAAATTTGATTCCACACTTCACGCGCAGGAATTTTTTTCATCACTCTTCCGTCGGTACGCGCTTTCAGTTCCCAATCTTCATTGTTAGCAAGACGCTCAAAGAAGGAGTTAGGGATACGTACGGAGTTGTTTGAGTTTTGTCCGCTTACAGTGCGGTATGCTTCGCCTTCATAGTCAGATGCATAGCCGGCATCGATCAGTGCACCTACTTTTTTCTCTTCTTCTACTTTCCAGTTGATGAAGTCCAATGCCTCGGGGTGGTCGAGATCAAGACAAACCATTTTTGCAGCACGACGGGTAGTGCCTCCGCTTTTGATGGCACCGGCAGCGCGGTCACCAATTTTAAGGAAGCTCATCAGTCCGCTGGACGAACCACCGCCGCTCAGCTTTTCGCCTTCGCCGCGAATATTGGAAAAGTTGGTACCAACGCCGGAACCATATTTGAAGATACGCGCTTCACGCACCCAGAGGTCCATGATACCGCCATCATTTACCAGATCATCATTTACACTTAAGATAAAGCATGCATGTGGTTGCGGACGCTCATAGGCAGATGTAGATTTTTTCAACTGGCCGTCGTTCTGATCTACATAATAGTGCCCTTGAGGTTTACCCTTGATGCCATAGCTCTCATACAAACCGGTGTTGAACCACTGTGGTGAGTTGGGAACACACATTTGATTGAGAATGCTGTACACAAGCTCTTCATAAAATATCTGTGCATCGTCGGAACTAGCGAAATAACCATAACGCTCGCCCCATACACGCCAGCAATTTGCCATACGGTGTGCAACTTGCTTGGAAGAAGTTTCACGACCCAAGGTGCCGTCGGGTTGAGGAACACCCGCTTTGCGGAAATATTTTTGCGCAAGAATATCTGTGGCAATCTGGCTCCAGTGCTTGGGCACTTCCACATTGTTCATTTCAAACACGACTTCTCCCGAAGGATTGCGTATAACGGATGTACGGTAGTCGTACTCAAACAAATCGAAAGGCGCTACTCCTTCGCGAGTAAAGCGGCGGCTGAAACGAAGCCCCTGAACATTTTTCTTTTTTGCGGCCATGGTTGTCTGTATTTTTTGGTATTAGTGCGTTTGTTTTGGTTGTTTCCCTTTTCCCGGTTTCGGGTGGGCAACGAAAATATCTGCCTACAAGCTATCGGCAAAGAGCGAAATATCAACAGGTTGTGGAAAAGCACCTGAAATGCAGTACTGGTTTGCATTGTCCCCTTCACAAAAAAAAACTTGAAACTCCCGTGGCATTTTTCGGAAAAAATTTGTAAAGGGAAGGAAGCCTTTTTGCCTTGCTTTGAAAGCAAGTTTTAAGATGGCTGCATGGCAGTGCACAAATCGTTTTGCGCGATGAAATACAAAGGCCGATAGGTTAGATGGCAGTTTTTTTGCATTTTTGCATTATACTCAAAATGAGTGCATGCAGAAAAACATTTATCAGGAACTACTGCGCAGAAAAAAACAAGGGATTAAATCTTTTGCTGTACTCATCGATCCCGATAAGGCAGATGCTGCTACCATCACGCATTTGGTTGAACGAAGTGTTAAAGCAGGTGTAGATTATTTTTTTGTGGGAGGCAGTCTGGTAATATCCGACCGATTGGAAGAAGTGGTACAGCAAATTAAATCAAGCTGTTCTATTCCGGTTATTCTTTTTCCGGGAAGTCCTTCACAACTCACCCCCCTTGCCGATGCATTACTTTATCTTTCTTTGATATCCGGACGCAACCCCGAACTGCTGATTGGCCAGCATGTAATTTCTGCGCCTTTCGTGAAAAAAAGCGGACTGGAAATTATGGCTACGGGCTACATGGTAGTGGATGGCGGCGCCCCCACTACCGTATCCTATATCAGCAATGCCACACCCCTGCCGGCCGATAAAAACGATGTGGCACTCTGCACGGCCCTGGCCGGTGAAATGCTGGGCATGAAGCTGATTTATATGGATGCGGGCAGCGGTGCGAAAAAGGCGATCAGCGAAAGCATGATTGCAGCCGTTGCAGCGCAAATTACCATCCCGCTGATTGTAGGCGGCGGCATTACCGACCCTGAAAAAGCATATTTGAACTGTAAGGCAGGAGCTGATATTATTGTGATCGGCAACGCCATCGAAAAAGATCCCGCTCTGATAGAAGAAATGGCCGCCGCAGTGCACAGCGTGCCTAGTCGGGCTAGTTGAACCAAGTTAGGTCCTGCTAAAGCATTACTAAAAAGAGGGCTGCCTCAAAGACTCATCATCTCTTTAAACTTCACCGCCTGGCGACGGCTGACTTCAATTTTTTCGCCTCCCTGAATTTCAAGTAAGAGTCCGCCATTGAAATAGGGCTCCACCTTTTCTATCATCCGCAGGTTAACGATATGCTTTCTGTTGGCACGGAAAAATACTTTGTTATCCAGTCTTTCTTCCAGCGCATTGAGCGACTTGAGGATCAGTGGCTTGTTGCCACCAAAAAATACTTTAGCATAATTGCCCACACTTTCGAACAACCGGATTTCGCTGAGCTTAACAAACCAGCAGCGTTCGCCATCTTTCACAAAAACCTGATCGTGCTCGCGCAGAATGCCACGATGTACGATATCTGTGCCATTGGCAGTTTGTGGGTCCGGCGTATTGAATAACTTTTGAATGGTTTCTGTAAGGCGCTTGGGCTCGATGGGCTTCAAAAGATAATCGAACGCATTTACCTCAAATGCCTTGAGTGCAAACTCATCGTAAGCAGTTGTGAAGATTACATCGGGAACATGATTGAGTTCGGCAAGCATATCGAAGCCGGTTTTACCGGGCATCTGAATATCGAGAAAAATTACATCCGGCTGTAGGGTTTCAATTTTTTCAATGCCTTCGGCAGCATTGGAGGCCTCAGCAATCACTTCCAGTACAGGAAAATCGGTAAGCAATTTTTTGAGCTCATTTCTGGCCAGCCTTTCGTCGTCGATGATGATTGCACGTTTCGTCATAAACTCATTCGTTTTCTACCGGCATAGTAATACACGCTTCCACTTGCTGGCCGGCCACATTCGCAATGGAAAAACCTGCGGCTTCTCCATACATCAGTCGCAGGCGATGCTGTGTGCTGTATAATCCAAAGCCTTCCGTAGCGCTGATAGTGGCAAGGTTGCCCGTATTGCGTACCATCAGCTCATGCTGACCATTACGAAAGCGCGAAATGATATGCACTTCGCCTCCGCTAACGTTGCGACTGATACCATGCTTGATGGCATTCTCTACCAATGTTTGCAACATCATGGGAGGTACGGGTAGAGAAAGCGTTGCTTCGTCGATATCGAATTTTACTTTTAGTCGCTCTTCAAAACGCATCTGCTCCAGCGCCAGATAATCGCGCACAATGGCAAGCTCCTCTTCAAAAGAAACGGTTTCGGTTTTTTCTGCACGCATGCTGCTCCGCAAAATGCTACTCAGCTCGGTAATGGCTTTGCGTGCACGCACCGGATTTTCATCTACCAAGGCCCGAATGCTGTTCAGTGCATTGAAAATAAAATGGGGGTTGATATGCGACTTGATGGTTTTGAGTTGCAGTTCTTTGATCAACCCTTCCAGTTGTAGCGATTCAATTTCCTGCTTACGGATGCGCTGGATATAGTGGTAAATAAAATAAATCAGGTTCCAAACCAGCAAGGTGATGAAGGCATTGAAGGTGGCGCCAAACATTTTTTCAAACAAGGTGAAACCGCGTTCGCGCTGGCGCCAGATGTCAAACACCTGATACATGCTCAACGAGCCAGCTGCATATAAAAAAGCAAAGGCAAGGGTAATGCCGAGAAACAAAAGCGATTGCTTTTCAAGATCCTTTTGAAGAATCTGAAAGCGCATAATGGTAAACCGCATCATATGACTGAACAGCACACCCAATAGTGTCATGGGCACCACAGCCAAAAAACTGAAATGCCCAATAGCGCGGTATGTTACGGAATAACTGCATTAGCTATACAAATCTAGGGCTGAAGCGCGATTTAGGCGGCGGCTTCTTTATCAAAGGCAGAGAAAGCGGCTAAATGGTAGCATGGATGGGCAGGACCGGGGACGACACAGAACCAATTTGCCCGGTTTTTGTTGTATTGTGTTACGCTAACCTTTACAATGCTAAAATTTCTATTTTTACCCCTTATTCATACCGTATGGACATCAGACCCGGACCATTGTTAAGCATGGTAGATTCGCCCAAGCAGCTGAAACAGCTGAAACTGGAGCAGCTGCCCCAGTTTTGCGACGAACTGCGCCAGTATATCATCGATATCGTAAGTGTGCATGGCGGACATTTTGGTGCCAGCTTAGGCGTGGTTGAGCTTACGGTAGCACTGCATTATGTTTATGATACTCCCTACGATCAGCTGGTGTGGGATGTTGGCCATCAAGCATACGGACATAAAATCATTACCGGCCGGCGCGATCAGTTTCATACCAACAGAAAATACCAGGGCATCAGCGGCTTTCCCAAACGCAGCGAAAGCGAATACGACACCTTTGGCGTAGGACATTCCTCCACCTCTATTTCGGCAGCACTTGGCATGGCCATTGCAGCAAAGTATAAGGGAGAAAACAGAAAATCAGTAGCCGTTATTGGCGATGGCGCCATGACAGCCGGCTTGGCTTTTGAAGGCATGAACCATGCCGGCGTAGCCGATGCAGACTGCCTGATTATTCTGAACGACAATTGCATGAGCATTGACCCCAACGTGGGTGCTTTGAAAGAATACTTAACCGACATCTCTACTTCTCGGACTTACAACAAATTCAGAGATGAAGTGTGGAATGCTTTAGGAAAACTGCCAATGGGAAAAAACTTCTCCCGTGAAATGGCAAGCAAGCTGGAGCATGCGGTGAAAGGCATCGTAAGCAAGAGCTCCAACCTGTTTGAAGCACTCAAGCTGCGTTATTTCGGACCCATCGACGGACACAATATCATCAAGCTGGTTGACACGTTGAAAGACATGAAAAAAATTCCTGGACCCAAACTCTTACATATTGTAACAGTGAAGGGCAAGGGATATGAACTGGCAGAAAAAGATCAAACCAAATGGCATGCGCCTGGCTTGTTTGATAAAGTGACCGGAGAGATTTACAAGAAAAAGATTGAAGTACCACAGCCGCCCAAATACCAGGATGTATTTGGACACAGCTTGATTGAACTCGCCGAAAAGAACGAAAAGATCATGGGCATTACACCCGCCATGCCCAGCGGATCTTCCTTGAAGTACATGATGGAGCAAATGCCCGACAGAGCTTTTGATGTGGGCATTTGTGAACAACATGCGGTAACGGTAAGTGCCGGATTGGCAACACAAGGCATGCGCGTGTTTTGTAATATTTATTCTTCTTTCATGCAAAGAGCCTACGATCAGGTAGTGCATGATGTAGCCATACAGAAGTTGCCGGTGGTATTTTGTTTAGACCGTGCCGGACTGGTAGGGGAAGACGGACCTACACATCATGGCGCTTATGATATTGCTTACATGCGCTGCATTCCAAACATAATTGTAAGTGCCCCGATGAATGAAGCTGAGCTGCGCAACCTCATGTACACAGCGCAGCTGGAAAGTACCAAGCTTCCTTTTGTAATTCGTTACCCCCGTGGTGAAGGCGTAATGCCGGAATGGAAAACCTCCTTCGAAGAAGTGAAAATAGGTACGGGACGCAAGCTGAAAGATGGTAATGAAATTGCCATACTGAGCTTGGGACATCCCGGCAATTTTGCAGCCGCTGCCATCCGCGATCTGAAAAACGATGGCATCAACCCTGCCCATTACGATATGCGTTTTGTAAAACCGCTCGATGAAGCCATGCTGCATGAAGTGTTTAGTCGCTATAACAAAGTAGTTACGGTAGAAGACGGAACAGTGGTAGGTGGCTTTGGAACAGCGGTACTGGAATTCATGGCTGCACATGGCTACAAAGCCGATGTAAAAATATTAGGCATCCCCGATCGTATTGTTGAACACGGTACACCCAAAGAATTGTTCAGAGAAAGTGAATACGATGCAATTGCGATTGCAGAAGCGGTACGCGTGTTGGCCAATACTACCGTTAAAGCTTTGTAAGCAAACTTAATTGAGTGAGGGCTCTGTAGGAATTTCAGGCACTTCTTCCGAGCGCTTGTCGTTCCATTCTACAATGAAATTATTCTTGCCCTCTCCAGTGCGAATGTCCATATAGCGCTGCTGTGCCAGTTCAAGCATCGAAAGAAAAAGAAAGATGGCATGAATGCGGTTCTCACAAATCTCAAACAGTCTTTCAAAAGGCATGCTTCGCTCACGGCGAACCATATCGAGCATATAATCACGACTGCCCTCCATGGTATAATTGTAGCGCACAACGGTATGCACCGGCTTGTTGTTGCGATCGTGGTAGCGCTTCATTACCCGCTCGAAGGTCTTCATGAGCTTGAACATGGTAATGGCCTGAATTTCCGTACCCTCTCCTGCTTCTTCTCCAATGGATGAAAGCTCCTGATGAATGTTTCCACGCTTTACCATGAGCATACGGATGACTTCCATTTCAGCCATTTGCACGGAAGCTTCCTTAAAGCGCTTGTATTCTATGATCTTATCTATCAGCTCCTGGCGCGGATCAATTTCATTACCCTGGGCATCCAGCTCCTTGCGCGGCAGCAACAGTTTTGCTTTAATGCGCATGAGCGTTGAAATAAAGAGGATAAACTCACTCGAAAGCTCAATATTCAATTCCTCACTCTGGTGAATGAACTTGAGGAAATCATTGATGATTCTGGTGATGGGAATATCGTAAATATCGAGTTCATCCCGCTCAATGAAGAACAATAAAAGATCGAAAGGACCTTCAAACTGCGGGAGTGTTATTTGATAGTGCGTGTGTTGCAAATGACCGATTTTAAAAAATGAACATCAAAACTGCGTGCCGACAAATGTAGGAGAAAGCAGTCAATATTTAGCAGCGATTCATCCCCATCCAAGCAAGCTGAAGGCACAAATTAGAATATTGCTCTTGAAAAGGCTGTGCCTATTCACCTCTCTGCTTAAGCAAGTCGCGTATTTCTGTCAGCAGCTGTTCGGAAGCACTAGGCGGAGGGGGAGGCGGCTTCTGATCGCGCTTGAATTTATTGATGGCCTTGATAATAAGAAACAAAAAGAAGGCAACGGCTAAAAACTTCACCAGGGCGGTAATGGCCATGCCGTACTTCAGCTGCGCATCTCCTACCCGCAATACCAACGCATCGAAATTGATACCACCTGTAATGATGCCAATGATGGGCATTAAAATTTGTTCAACCACCGCACTTACAATGGCACCGAATGCCGCTCCGATGATTACGCCCACGGCGAGATCTACTACATTACCCTTGATGGCAAATTCTCTGAATTCTTTTAAGAAACCCATAGCATTTTTTTAAGATGTGTTTTTACCGGCTCATCTAAGATAAAACATGATGTTTACACCTGCTATAGGCAGTTGGAAAATATATTCATGAGTTAAGACACCTTGTTTTATTTGCATTCGGCTGATATAATGCAACTTTGCAGCCGTTATGAATAAAGCATGGATCAACTGGCTGCTCTTTATTGCCCTTTCATTTATTTGGGGGAGCTCTTTCATGCTGATGAAAGAAGGTTTAAAAACATTGAATCCTTACCAGGTTGCGGGCGTGCGCATGTTTTTTGCGGGAGCTGTATTGTTGCCCTTTGTAAAACGGTCTTTCGCATCCATCGATAAAAGCAAACTGCTGTATATACTTCTATCGGGGTTGCTGGGCAGTTTCATTCCTGCCATCCTTTTTTGCATGGCAGAAACCAAAATCGACAGTGCGTTGGCGGGTATGCTCAATGCATTAACCCCGCTCTTTGTAATTCTGGTGGGCGTGATTTTCTTGAAGATGGGGATTGGCCGAACAAAAATGTTGGGAGTATTGATTGGCTTTGCGGGTATGGTATTGGTATTATCGCCCAATATGCGCGTAAATGCGGAAGACCTCTGGTATGCTGCACTGGTACTGCTTGCCACATTATTGTATGGCGTGAATGTAAATATGGTAAATCGCAAACTGCACCAAACCGCCTCCACTGAAATTGCCAGCATTTCCTTTGCTTTTTTTATGCTGCCGGCATTGCTCATGTTATGGCTGACCGATTTTTTCAAACACGATTTTGGAACAACAGCATTTGCTTATGCTTTCGGATCAGCAGCAGTGCTGGGCATGCTGGGCACAGCTACGGCTACCATCCTGTTTTATATACTCATGAAACGCGCCGGAGTGCTATTCTCTTCTATGGTTACTTACGGCATTCCCTTTGTTGCCGTATTCTGGGGCTTGATTGCCGGAGAAAATATCGGACTGATACAAATTGCGGGACTATTGGTCATCCTCACAGGAGTTTATTTTGTAAATCGCAATAAAAAGGGCTCTGTAAAAGAGCCCTGACACATAATTTTTCGACCATTTAAACCGTCATGATTTCTTTTTCTTTTGCCTGCAAATGCTTTTCAACCAGCGCAATGTATTTATCGGTGACTTGCTGAATATCCTTTTCTGCATCTTTGGCCGCATCTTCACTCAACCCATCTTTCTGTAATTTTTTCACTTCTTCAATGGCATCTCGACGAATATTACGGATCGCCACTTTTGAATGCTCGCCCTCGGCATTCACTTTTTTCACCAGCTCTTTGCGCCGCTCTTCGGTAAGTGGCGGAAGAAACAATCGAATCAAGGCTCCGTCGTTTTGCGGATTAAGCCCAATATTGGAAGCAATGATAGAACGCTCGATGGGCTGAAGCATATTCTTCTCCCAGGGCTGAATCACAAGGGTTCTTGCATCTGCTACGCTAACATTGGCAACCTGATTGAGCGGTGTTGGAGCACCATAATAATCCACCACGATGCCTTCCAGCATTTGCGGATTGGCCCTGCCGGCCCTGATTTTAACCAGTTCTGCTTCAAGGTGCTGAATGGCTTTTTTCATATGGCTGTCCGCATCTTCCGTAATAAGCAACAATTCGTCCGACATAAATTCGATGGTTGGTGAGCTGCAAAGCTAATGAATGAAAAAATTAGTTGCTTTTTTTACACGCCTTCATGCTGTTTTTTAGGAATGCTTTGTATAACCGGCGATCGGTTCTATTGAGCACCCAATTTAAACTTTCCAATACCGCGGCTTAAAAAGCAACTTAAATGAAGAGGTGTAAAAATCTTTGAGACGACTCTGCGATTTTCTTTTAGTTTTGCCGCAACATCCTACTTATATGGCTGCACTTCAGGAAATCGCAACGCAAATTAGAAGAGACATTGTTCGTATGGTACATGGCTGCCAAAGCGGCCACCCCGGTGGCTCACTGGGATGCACCGAATATTTAACTGCACTCTACTTTAAAGTAATGAAACACAATCCTGCCTTCAATATGAACGGCACCGATGAAGACGTGTTCATTCTTTCAAACGGCCATATTAGTCCGGTGTTTTACGCAACGCTGGCACGCAGCGGATATTTCCCTGTACAGGAATTGCAAACCTTCCGCCGCATTAACTCCAGACTGCAAGGCCACCCTGCCACGCATGAGCATCTTCCGGGCATACGTATAGCTTCAGGATCGCTGGGCCAGGGTATGAGTGTTGCCATTGGTGCTGCCATGGCCAAAAAACTGAATAACGATAAACAACTTGTTTTTTCCCTGCATGGCGACGGCGAACTGCAGGAGGGTCAGATTTGGGAAGCTGTGATGGCAGCTGCGCATCATCAGGTTGACAACCTGATTGCAACGATTGACTGGAACGGACAGCAAATAGACGGACCTACCAATAAAGTAATGAACCTGGGCGATTTAAAAGCCAAATTTGAAGCCTTTGGATGGGATGTGATGGTAACAGAAAACGGAAATGATATGGATGAAGTGGTAGCATCACTTGAAAACGCAAAGGCCCGCTGCGGAAAAGGGAAACCCGTCGTAAACCTGATGAAAACAGGCATGGGAAAAGGCATCGATTTTATGGAAGGCAGTCACGAATGGCATGGCATCGCTCCCAACGACGAACAACTTGCCAAAGCACTGTCTCAATTACCTGAAACCAGTTTGGGCGACTACTAATTCACCTGTCCGCGTAAAGAAATTTTGGCACGCGCAGCCCTTGCTGCAGGCATCCACGCAGCCAACACTGCAATGGAAAGCACCGATCCCATTACAAGTAACAAATCGGTCAGCATCACCTTCACGGGATAGTAATCTATTACAAAAGAACCCTGTAGGGGAATGATTTTAAAAGTGGTTTGCATCCAAACCAGCAACAGCGACAACATGGTTCCTGCCAATGCACCGATGCATGCAAGCAAAAGTCCTTCTGCTAAAAAAAGAAACCGAATAAACGAAGTGGATGCACCCATGGCTTGTAAAATTTGGATGTCGGCCGATTTCTCCAGCACCAGCATGGTTAAGCTTCCCACCATATTGAATGCAGCCAAAATCATGAGAAGCATGAGAATCGCATAGATCACCCATTTCTCAAGTCGCATCACTTCATATAAAGATCGGTTTTGCTCATAACGACTTTCTAAACGATAGTTTTTACCAAGAATGTTTTGAACACTTGCAATAACTGATTTCTGCGCAGCAACATTACTGAGTTTTATTTCAGCTGCAGAATATTCATCGCCACGCAAACCAATGATCTCTTTCAAAAAATCGATATGCGTGAGCAGATACCCATTGTCGAATTCCTGTTGCACTGCAAAAGTGCCAGCGCCATAGATATTCCCCGTACGAATAGATGAAAGCGGATCGGCATTGAGTGCCACACCGCGCTTGGGAAGATATACCGTAAGCGGCTGCACAGAACGATCAGCTTGAAAATTAAGCGCCTGTTCCAATCCTACCCCCATCACAGTCGTTGGTTGAGCAGCATTACCCAAATGATACTTACCTACCACCATATATTTTTCAATACCCGAAACCATGGCATATCTGCTATCGACACCCTTGACAATTGCATTAGCGCGATAATCGCCAAATTGAAGATGTGCTTTTTCCTGCACCACCAGCGATACGGCAGCAACGCCTTTCACGGATCTTATTTTTTCCAGTTGTGCAGCTGTAAGACTTAAAAACCGCCCTTCCTGCGCGGTGATACACAAATCGGGATAGAAAGATGCATATAGCGTTTTTACCAATCCTTCAAATCCGTTGAATACACTCAGCACCAATACCAATGCAGCTGTACCAAATGCCATGGCTACTACCGATACCCACGCAATGATATTGATCGCATGGGTGGTTTTACGCGACCAGAAATAGCGCCAGGCAAAAAAAAGATATAAGCGTGCGATGATGAACAATTTAAAATGAAGGAGCAGCCTACTCCTGATCTTTAATTTTTTTGAAGAGCTCTTCAATACGAAATACTTGCTCCAGCGTATCTTCGATAAAATATTTCAACTCGGGCATGCGGCGAAGCTGATGCTTTACGCGCGCCGACAACTCTCTTTTAATAACAGAAGCCTTCTCTTCAATTTTATGAAGCACCTGCTGCGGATCTTTCGCCTGAAACAAGCTGAGATAAACTCGCACTTCCAGCAAGTCGGGTGTAATTTTTACCGAAGAGATAGAAACCAGTGCGCCATCAATCATACTCAATCCGAGCTTTTGAAAAATCAGCGTCAGCTCTTCATTGATAAGTCCCGCTACCTGTTTTTGTCTTTTTCCTTCCTGCATAGTAAAATATTTTATGGTGTGAGCATGTATTGATTCATTCCTTTTTCTACATAAGTAATCTTCTGGCTGATACTTTGAAGATGAAGCTGCTCATTGCTTTTTAGTTTCGTCATAGCACTTTGCTGATGATGCATGTGATACACAATGCCTCCAAATTTGAGAAAGCGCAGTTGCACACCCGCATTCATGAGTCGAATGGCGAGATCATTATCCTCTTTTCCCCAGCCGGTAAACGACTCATTGTGTCCGTTCACTTTAATTAAATCATCTTTCCAAATAGCCATATTACAACCCAGTGCATAGCGATAGCCCCTAACACCTCTTTGCAAAAATCGATTGATAAAGGCATAAAAAGGCTGATGTACACCATTATACCATTTTTTTATGTTTCGGCTAAGCAAGGGCGGAGTGGCTTCACCGCCGGCCAGCA
>Ga0194116_10003728_pt1 | contig 18113 bp, 13 predicted proteins | sample TA2MahsurfametaG_4_FD_148617 | JGI IMG/M metagenome (GOLD analysis project Ga0194116, IMG submission 148617) | Freshwater microbial communities from Lake Tanganyika, Tanzania - TA2015008 Mahale S9 surface | ecosystem: Environmental > Aquatic > Freshwater > Lake | place: Tanzania: Lake...
CCCCAAGATATTTTTAAAATTAATTTTTTATCAGTAAAATCTATTTGATTTTATTATCAAACTTTTATTTACTTTAAAATAATTAAAAATTAAAAAAAATTTGTTTCACATTATGGTTTTATATTTCAAAGAAAAAATATTAAAATTCAAGCTTTTATAATTAATTCTTATTTTTTATCCAGAAAATTAATGCTACAAAAAACTATATTTAACATATTTTAATTGAAAACTCTATTTAAATTTTTATTTTTGTAAGACTTTACTCGTCTCCTCCCTCAGCAGCAGCTTTTTCATCATTCTTTCTCTTTGTTCTTCTTATGGTTCTTGAAGTATCAACTTCTTTCGATAATTTGGCAATATGGCTTTCATTTTCCTTTCTTACAATTAAAGATGGAATGGTTACGACTTGTCTTCTTTTACCAGTATTGAGAACAATCTTTTTTTGGTAAATCAAGGTTCTGGCTTCATGGATAGATTTTGCATTTTTTGTTTTAAAAACCAAAGTTTGTAGTCTTCTTTCTAAAAATTTGATTAATTTCAAGTCCAAAACATAATCGAGACTTTTTTCGTTTTTGCTCAAAACTCCAATTCTCAACATTCTATTAATTAAGGATTCTCCTTCAAAAATTCTTTTGGGGTCATCTTTTTCTAAAGTTAATAAATCTCTAGCGGCTTTTCTTATTCTGGCTAATATGTATTGAACTCTCCAAACTTCTTTTTTATTTTTTAAACCAAATTCTCCAATGACTTTCAATCTATAATTATAATTAACTATATTAACAATAATTCTTTTATTTTTTCCAATTTTTTAATTTAAACAAAAGTTAAAAATTGATTGCAATTGAAGCAACGATATTAACCAATAAACATTCTGAATTACATATGAAATTGAAAGCAAATGTTGTAAAATTATTATTTTTAAAAATTAACGAAAAAGAAGAATTTATTTTGTTGATTAAAGCTAATTTAAAATTTTCTCTTATTTAAATAAGAATACATTTGTTTTAAAAAAATTTACTCGGAGTCTAAACGTTCTTTTTCGAAAGGTCTTTTAGGATTGGAGCAGACTTTAGAATGGTTTCTATAATTTTTTCCCATTTAGATATTCTTAATATAAAATAAAAATTTTAATTATTTTATTTTTTTTATTAATTTTAATGGAAATATTATTATAAATATTCAATATTTCTTTTTAACAAATTATAATAAAAAGAAAATTAAACAAATTCTTTATTTATTAAAATTTAGATATTGATTAGATGAAATATTCTTAGGAGTTTGATCCCCGTTAATAAGTTATTATTCTAAATTAAATAGTGTTTGATTATGGTATTTCAGGTCAGAATAAAATTAAATGATAATATTTATAAAAGTTAAAATAATTAAAAATTTTATAATTCATTTTTTTATTTTTTAAATATTAAATCATTATTACTATAATTAATATCTAATTTATTGAATTTAAAAATTTATTTCTCAAATACTGTATTCTACTTCAAATTTTAAAAGTGAAATACGATTATTCCGATTATTTTATTAACTCGATATCTAACTTATTATTGAAATTTAATTAAATTGTTATTATGTAAACATTTATAAAATATCAGAACTAATAGTCATGTATCCTTCTCCTTTCCATAAGCTTTTGAAATAGAAATAATAATAATCACACATAATAATAAGTTGGATCACTTGTGATGCTATCACCATATATCCACAATACTCTTGTAATAGAGAATATGAATTACTCTGAGTTTCATTGAGTTCATTATAGGTATCATACCAAAAAAGTAAAGAAAATAATCTACTCAATCCTTGCAAAGCTACAAAATGTGATGTGTATTTTTCTATCTGTCCTTTCTTTGAATGGAAAAGTACAAGTTGGGGGACGATTGCAGCTGTCTCTAAATACATTGAAAAACTCCACATTACATCAGTAATCAAATTCCTATTCAAACTAGTATGAATTAAAAAAGCCAAGGCTAGAGAGGGAAATACAAAATATTTGTAACTAAGCGTGTCATGTTGATAATCATAAGTATCATTGTATTTTCCTTTCATTAGGAATAGTAAAGTAACTGCCGCAATCAATGTAATTACTTCTGTTAGTTGGTAAAACCAGTCTCCTGCTTCATCAGAAGGTAAATATCCATGATAAAATAAAGTAGAAGTTAATCTACTTCCAAGGATAAATGTATAACATATTGCAGTATTGTAAGACAAACCTGAGCAGCTTTCATAGCTTATTACTTTTAGGAGTATAATAATAAAACTTAGCATTTGCACTAATGACGAGAGGACTATTAAAAACGAGTAATCTTTGCTTGAAATGAAAATATAAACAAATAAAATCAAAAGAATTCCAAAAGTCCAAAAGAAAATATCCTTTTTGTTTTTTCTCATATAAAAGAAAAGAGTTTGGGGATCTTTAATGCTTTTTGCGATGTTGTGAAATTTGTCATCCATTTTCTTTTTTTGATAAATATTCTTTATTATGTAATTTAATTTTATTTACATTAGTCATGTTTTTAGTTAATTTTAAAAGAAATAATTTCAATTATTTGAAATTGAAATAATTATTTTGCCTCTTTTCATAACTTTTTAATCAATCAATAATGTTGGTTTTTTATTAAGCTAAAAAAATTGAATATTTTAAAGCAAAAAATTTTATTTTGATTTTTCAAGTCAAATATTTGTTCATATAAAATTTTAAAAATTTCATTTTAAAATTTTAACTAAATTTTTATATGGAGAAATAAAGTTCAATTTTAATCTTGTTTGCTTTCTTTTTTTAAAAAGAACTTTTATAAATTTATTTAATAATATTTTATATAAATTTCAGAAAAATTAATTTTCACAAATTTAATCGATAAATTTTTTGTTGAACACCTTATCTTATTAAACAGATATAAAAGCTTATCTTTTTAATTTAATAAACATTCTATTTTCTATAGGAATACTTCGAATTAACTTTTAAAATCTTTCCATTCTTTAATCAATTAAATTAAGAGGAATTTCAATTTTTTTAGTCTGAGCTTCTAAAAATAACTTTTTATATTCTTCTTTATATTTCTTTTCATTTTCATTATTCATTTCAGCAGCAACGACAAAAGGATCTTCCTTTAAGAATTTAGAGAGGCTATAAGATGAACCAACAAATCCAGCACAAATCAACAAGGAAGTTAAGTAATTTTTCTTATAATAAGTAACCTCTCTAAGATATCTAAAACAGCTCAAACCTGATAAAATATAGAATAAATTTGTGGCTTTGGTGTCCATTTCATTTCTCAAAGGTTCTGTTCCTAATAAATATCTTTTCCAGTTGGAATCTCTTTGGAATTTGGGTTCTTGTAATTGATCCATGTTTTAAAATTAATAAATAATATTAATTTAAATTTATAAAATTATTTTGTTTTAAATTTATTAATCCCCTTCTCATTAAAAAGTTTTAAAAATAATTCTGAAATTTTTTAAAATAAAAAAGAATAATATATATTTGCTTGATAAAATTAATTTTTCTAATCTAGTTTTTTATCAGCCTTTTTTTATAAATCTAAATAACCATCTACTTTTAAAGCACCTTAAAAAAACACTAATAATTAGAAAATTACTTGATGCTATTCATGAAGGAATAAGGGTAAAAATAAAAAAATTTATTTAATATAAAAATTTTAATTTAAAATTTTAATTAAAATAGATCGTAAATGTGTATTTACAGGGGATTTTTAGTTACAACATAATTTGAAAGGATTATATTTTGAAAATATTATTATATAAGTATTATTACATCTAAAAATAAATTTATTTGCTGGATTTTAAATTTATGATATAAATTTAAAATTAATCAATTTCATTGTTTATTTATTTATAAATTGAATTAACAAATATATCTTATACTAAACTACATTAAAAAATGATTATCCATTGCTAAAAACTTCTTATATTTTTGAAATATTTTAAAATTTTTACACATTTTTACTTATTTAAAAAATTTAAATGTGCTATTAACACCCAAAATATTTTCCACTTACAATGTTATAAGTTTTGATTGTTTCATTTTTAAATTTTGTTTTAAGAAAAGCCGGAGGACCTAATTTATGCATTGCCAATGTAAAGTTATCTTCAGTTTCATTTTTTATTTCTTTAAGTTTAGGTTCATGCGAAACTAAAAAAAAATCAATTTCTTCATTTGCTTTATTTTTTAGAATTCGTCTTAATCGCATTACTTTTTCGAGATTCCTATGACTGATTCGCTTTAAATTATTTGTTTCTTCCTCATTATTCATATCCTCATAACTATAAATATTATATATAAACAAAAAAATATATCTTAATCTGGAAATCAACATATTACTAAAAACATTTAATCTTTACCTATAATTATTTAATTCAAGTATTTTTTCCGTAATATTTCTCGATTTTAATTCTATTCGATCCTATTTAATTATTTAATATAATCCTGAAGATTTGGATTAACTGATTGATATTTAAAAAATTGAATAATAGACCTCTTTGTATCACTTTCAATTAATATTTAAAAAAAGTAATTTCGTTTATTTAAGTTTACCTTAACTTTTTTGTCTAAACATCTTTTTTCTCTCTCTAATTCATATAATTGAGTTTTCATTTTATATTCAAAGATATTATTTTTATATTTAAGCAAATCATCTTCATCTTTCTTCATCTGTGAATATTCCTTTTCATCACTAAGAACCCCATTGTTATAACTTTCGTTTAAAATTGAATTTTTATATTTGCTATATTTATCTCTCTTCGAGTTTTGATAATTAATAAAATCTTCAGAAATCTTCAGTTTGTTTTTGGAATTTTCTTTGGCATTAGTTACTTCTCCAATTTTAAAATTACTAATTAAATACTTATTTAATTTAAACTGGTTTTTAAATTTAGGAATTTTCCGTTCTTTTATTTCTTCATTAATTTTACTGAGTTCTAACTGTAAGTTTATTTCCTTCTTATTTTTTCCAATTGAAGTACTGTGAATTTCTTTATTATATCTTTTGGTTTCTGATTCAGAAAAATTTTTAATATCTTTTTTCAGATTATCTTCAAAGTCTTTAAAGAAAACCCCATAATTTATATTACTGTTTATATCAACTTTTTCAAAATGATTTTTATTCGGCTTTTTATTATTATTATATAAAACTCCTTTGCTGACTGATTTATTATGCTTGGTGTTATTCACAGGAACATTATTGTTATTTGTATTGTTTCTGCTTGTTGTTTTAGTCGAGCTTTTTTTCTTAATAAGCAAATTCTTTCCACTATCAAGCGTATTGAAATTGCTTCCTTTGCTATTTATATTGCAACAATTTGTAGATTCATCATTTATGTATGCAATTGATGGATTATTTTCGCTATCTTTGCTTAGCATTATATTACTTATTTTTTTAGCAGTGTTTCTGCTGTGAGAATTTATTTTATTGACATTTTCTAAACTCTCTAATTCAGAAAGGATTACATTTTTGGTTGTTAAATTACTACTAGTTTGTTTATTATTTGGGTAGATTATATTGTTATTAATTAAAAATTTGTTATTTTTAATTTGATTATTGTTCTCTTGATCGGAATAAATTTGATTTAAAACTGAATTTGTATCTTTTTTAGAATCTTTATCTTTTATTTGACTTATAGAATTATTTTTACTAGATTCAATTTCCGATATATCATTTTCATTAATGATATTAATGTAGTAAGGCTGTGAAAAATGAGAAGTTCCTAAATTAAGAATATTTTGCTTGACGAAATTGTTATTATTTGTAAAGGCACTAATATTGATGGTGTTGCCACTATAAATATCATTATTAGAAATTAAATTATTCGAATTAGATTTATTCTGAAAAGATGTGAAATTACTAGTTTTGCTATTATTGTTATAATAACCACTATCATTATTAAAAATATTCAAATTTTGATTTTTCTGTGATTTATTAATGAAATTATAGCTGTTGATTATAAAATTATTAGAATCATTTTTATTAATACCTAAATTATTATTTTTTATATTATTTATACTTGTATTGTTATGGTTGCTATTTAAAAATTTCGAATCATTAGTAGAAAATCCATAGGGATTATCAATTAATAAATTCGAATCGATAAAAGTATTGCCATTTTTAAAAGTATTATTAGTGTTTTTCTCCGTTAGATGACTGTTAATAGCATTTTTTTTTATGTTTGTCAAACTGGGATTTATTGAGTTTATATTAGATGAATTTGAGGAAAAATTTCCCTTTAATAAAAGTTGCTTACCGAGCAAAGATTTTTTAATATGCATTCTTTTGATTAGTTTCTCTGCATCACTCCCTTTTTTTTTCGGGCTGTTTTGAAAAGACTTTTTGGAATTTTTCGTCTTGACTTTGATATTATTTAATTCATTTTTAAAAAGGTTTTTATTTAAATCATGGTAATCATTTTTTTCATTGCTATAATCTTTTATATTTTTCTTTCCAGAACTAAAATTTTTTTTATTATTTTCAAAATTCGAAACAAAATTGAGCTTTTGATTTGAATCAGTTAAATCTATATTTTGTAGATTTAAGATCATTTCCTGTAAATCTATCTCTTTAGAAGGCAAGCTAAATCTTTTAGATGCTTGGATACTTTCCTTGAATTTCATAGAGAGTTTTTTACGATTGAATTTCGGTGTTAGATTTTTTCCAACTAAAAATTCCAGAATAAGAAAATATTATAATAAAATATAAAAAATTGCCCCACGATTAAAGAAGATATTATTAATAAATGCTAAAAAATTTTATTTATTAAGAAGAAAATTTATTTTCCTTAAAGTGTTAAATATTATGGTAAATATAATTATTTAAATTTTACATATTTCTGAATCTGATTCATCAGAGGAATCATATATTTTAAATTTATTCTTATCTCTTTTAACATCATTTTTTGCAGTTGCTAAATATTTTCTATTCAAATTCTTATCTATTCTTACTGATTTCATTATATCAAACAGAACACTATTTCTTTTTTCTTTTTTCGATATTTTTAATTTGTTCTTAGAACAATTAGAATCATCTAAATTCTTAGATCCTAAACTAAATTTATCTCTATCAGGACTTACATTTGCAGAATAAACTTTACACTTAATCGGAAGAAAATGAGAATTTCTTGGACTTTTAATGAATTCTTTTTTATTAATAGCTTTTAAATTTTTCTGATTTGACAAATTAACCTCTTGCGATAAATCTTTTTTTGATTTAAATTTTTTGATATTATTAAAAGAAAGCATTTTCTCTTTCTGATTCTCTGTAGAATTCGGTAAATTGGTAGATATTTCTAATTTTCTCAATATTTTTGAATTTTCTCCATAAGTATTGATTTCATTCGAATCAACATGATTAGGAGATTTTTCTATTAATTCTTCTTTTACTTGAGTTGCGTTTTTATTTCTACTAGAGAATTCTTTTATAAAAATAGATTTTTTAATTATAAAATAAATCTAAAAAAATTTAAAAATTTAATTCATGAAATTACTGTTTATTGTAGATAATGATTTTTCACGACTTGTATTAAAATTTATGTTAATATTTTCTGAACATTTAACCTCTTTTATCTTAGTTCCTTTATAGAATTTTTCTAATTTGTGTTTTGAAGTAGAATTCGTTGCTTTGCGATTATCATTCAAATTTCTATAATTTAAAGATCTCTTAGTTTTTTCTTCAGACTTCGCTTTAAATAAATTATATCAATAATTAAGGTTTCTTAAAATGTTATTCTAAATTTTACAATTCAAATATAATAAAATTTTTGGGAGTTACCATGAAATACATCATTCTCTGCTTCAGAATGGTAATTATTTTCAATCATTTTTTTGTTATCAGCTTGAAACTTTATATTATACCTTTCTGCTATTTTCTTTGTTAATTCATCTAAATTAACTTTTTTATTTTTCATAAAAAACTTTTTTGGTCTTTCAAAAAAATTTAAACTTGGATCATTAGTTTTGTTTTTATGTTTTATCTTCAAATTTAATCCTTTTTCGTTATTTTCTTCTTCTTCTACAACGAATTTTCCTTTTGAATTTTTATTATTTTGAAAATCAATATAAGTATTTGCTTTATCATAGATACTATTAATTGTTGACAGATTATTTTTCATTAAATGAAACTTGTCTGTTTGAATTTTATCTGAGTTAAGCTGTTTATAGATGATATCCAGCTTATTAGAATAAAGGGATAATTTCATTTTTAAATGTTTCTTTTATATATTATATTAAAATTACATTTTATTTTAATATAATAATAAATAAGTTATAAGCAACAGAATAATTCTGAAATTTATAAATTTTAATTTCATTAACATTAAAAAATAATTTTTCTTTTTCAGAATGGGTTAGTGAAGAAAAAACTTATTACTTATTATATTTATTCAAAAATGCTAATGTGAATTATAATTAAGAAAAATGATAAAATTCAACATAAATCTCCAATCTTAAAAGAATTGATTTTACACCTGTTAACAATACATTAGAAAAATAAATTATCTTTTCATGAGAAATCAAATAAAACTTATTAAAATAATATTTATAGAATAAAACGTTTAAACATTATTAAAATAGATCTTTAAAGAAAAAATTTAAATTGAATTTTTATAGTTTTTAATAAATTTTTACTTATTGATTAAATAAATGTTAAATTTGTTTACATTGTATTTTGTAATAAAACTGAAAATTTTGTTATAAATGAATTTCATAAAAACCATGATGGTTTCATTCCATCAAATAAATTTTTCTAATTTCGGGAAAGTTGAAATTATATATAAGCTTCTATTATAAGTAATTAATTAAGCTTTTCAAAAATTTTTAAGATATGAGGAAAGAATACCTAAAGGTATTTTTGGTTTTAAATAAATTAGATGATATTTTCGATTTATTTTGTTCTCTTGACTTGTTCATTAACAGGAATATTTACATTGCATAAAAACAGCATTTCAAGAATCAGACAACAAAATAATACATTTACCCCAAAAGGACCAGAAGCAAGAAACGAAACATGGAAAAATCCAAATTTACCTTTTTGGTCGAATGTTAATTATGCAGGAGAACAATCTCTACCAACTCAAGCCTTTAAAAAGGTTCGATCTTTCCCTATGCTTTTCTTTGATATTGGCCCTAATAATCAAATATTAGATAAAAGAACTAGAACTGTGATTCCAGGTAATTACATTCTTCATAAGCAATTAATAATTTTTTTATTTTATAAAATTATCATAACATCAGAAATTTTTCTTATCTAAAATACTTACAATTTTTCTATCATTAGTTCAAAAAAAAATTTATTCTCTAATAAATGAAAATAAATAAGATATCACACTCAAGCATCCCAAAGATATTGATTTTAACAATGAATTACAATTACTAAAAAATTCCATTATAAATAATACTGATGCTGATATTCAGAATATGTATAACTGGGATTTATACCCTAATATGGAGCTAACTCCATTATTAAATAAATTAATGAAAGCATATAATGTAAATGTTATTGAAAATCCAAGATTACAAGCATTCTTTTACGCACTCACGAATGATGCAACAGTTATAGCATATTTCTACAAATATTTATTTGAAATTCCCAGGCCTAATCAGTTAGATCCAACCTTCAAGACTTTTTTGTGTACAAGATACTTTCCATCCTATCCTAGTGGACATGCAGTAGTAATAACAGCAGGAATAGAATTTCTTTCTTTACATTTTCCAGCTGCTAGACCCCAATTGGAAAGAGAGCTTTCTAATATGAAGAGAGCAAGATTTTATTCTGGAGTACACTTTAGTGCTGATATAAATTATGGAGAAGAATTAGGAAGGAAAATTGGAAATTATTTTTGGACTATGATGAATCAACAAAAAGATGAAATGGAAATAACATTGATACATTTGGAACACCAAATAGTTTACCTTCTTTAGCAGTTTATGAAAAAATAGACCAAGAAATACTTATATGCAGATCTCTGATAGATGAAAGATCTTTAGATTATAATCAAAGAATAAGGCAAAACTATTATTATTATGAATAATTAAAAAATAAGCAAAAAAAATAAGCTAATTAATTAAATAAATACTAAATATAAATTATTTTTTTGGTTTTATCACAAATTTAATTCATATTTCCAAATTTTCCCCTTCTATAATTGAATAAGTAATATGATTTTAAATTTACAATATAAATCTATATTAGGCTCAATCATTAAAAAAATTCCACCTCATTTAGAATTTAAATGAAAAATTAAATAGTAGAATATATTAATATATATTTATTTTGAAGCTTTTTTAATATTTTAAATAAAATAATAATCTAGAAACGTTATGAATAATCCCTATACGGATATCCTTTAGTTTATTTTTTCTATTATCAAAATTAAAATTTATTATTTACTTTTTTTTAATTATTAAGTTTTGAACCTTAATTATCAAATTCTAATGTAATTAAATATTTAACTAAATACTTTTCAATTATAAAATAAATGCAAATAAATGCGATGAATTTAGAGACGAATTTAGACTGTTTTAAAGTTTATGTCAGAATTAGGCCTTTAAATGAAAAAGAAAATAATTCTTTAGAAAAAATTTATTCAAATGCAAAAATTAAGAGATATCCAAAGTCAATTTTGGTCAGAGAAGATAATTTATTGTTTGTTCTCGATCCTGATAGTTTAGAATACAACGTAAAAAAATTAAAATTAATAAATAGGGTAGAAGAGAAAGAAATTTCGTATTTGATGATATTTATGAGCAAAATCATACTAATTCTTACATTTTCGAGAGAGTGGTAAGATAATTTATAAAAAACAAGAATTTATTTGAAATTATTATAAAATTATAGATATTTTCTATTATTTGATATGTTGCGACTTATAATTAAATCCAAAAAAAAAAAAAATTGTTTTGTGAATTTAATAAAAAATTATTTTTTGATAAAGGATATATTTTTATCTAGATTCGAATATTTTTTTATATATATTTTAATTTTTCAGATTAAAAACAATATCGATAATGTCCTAAAAGGTTTCAATTCAACTGCTTTAGCATATGGAGTCACAGGTACAGGAAAGACTCATACAATTTTCGGAGACATGCGAAAATACGTTGAAAATTTTGAATATTTCACAAACAAAGATCCGTCGAGCAAAGAAAACAATTTTGGAGGAAATAGTCATGATATATTAATCTCATCCGAAAATTTACAATCTGATCAAGTTAATAAAAATATAATTTTTCAAGATAATTTCAATTTACAAAAATTTATTGAAGAAGCTCGTAGCAATGGAAATAATTTTGAATTAGGAGTATGTGTTCATGCAGTCGACTATTTATTTAATCAAATTTCATTGCAAAATAATTTCAAAGTTTTTCAAATTAAAATTTCATATTTAGAAATTTATAATGAACAAGTAATAGATCTGCTTGTTGAAAAATCACCTGCTTTAATGATTGTTGAAGATGCTCAAAGAGGTGTATTGGTTCCTGATTTATCAGAATTTGTAGTAAACAACTCTTCTGAGTTGATCCAGCTTATTATAAAAGGAAATCAACGAAGAACAATGGCAGCTACAGGCCAAAACCAATTCAGTTCAAGATCTCATGCAATATTACAAATTTTAGTTGAGCAAAGATCTAAGATTAAAGATATCAAAGAAGAGTATTTGGTCTCCAAATTTTTACTTGTAGATTTAGCAGGAAGTGAAAGAGGTGGGCTTGAGAAAGGGATTAGAACTCACGAAGGAAAAAATATAAATAAAAGTTTACTTTCACTTGGGAACTGTATTAATCTTCTATCTGATAAATCAAAAAAAGGAGCGTTTGTTCCTTATCGAGATTCCAAATTGACAAGATTACTAAAGGATTCTTTGGGTGGCAATATAATGACGGTTATGATTGCTTGTGTTAGTCCTGCTGCGATTTCTTATGACGAAACTGTCAACACTCTAAAATACGCTATGAGAGCGAGAAAGATTGAGAAAAAAATAACAAAAAATGTGAAAGAAGTGGATGTTCATATTTCTCAATATAAAGAGATAATAGATTCTTTGAAAACCGAAATTGAACAATTGAAGCAAATCATTAAAGATCAGCAGCAGATGATTCATAAAGGAACTATAAACGAAGTTAATGATGATTATATTATTAAAACTAAAGATGAAGATTTATATTTTAAATCCGAATCAAGGCATATTTCTAAATCAAGTGAAAAATTAAAAAATAACTATATAGAGAAAAATAAGAAAAATGAAGCGTTTGATCGGGAAGAGGATAAAGAATTAAATGATCTTTTAACCGAAAAGAAAAAAAAAGATATTGATCAATCTAAGGGATTACATAAAGCAAGTTTTGATGAAGCAAATGACTCAAATAAAATTAATCTCAATAACACAAATAATTATTATAAAAATAAAAGTATTAGATGTACTAATGAAAAAGAAAATAATATACTTAATTTGAGGAATTCTACAGAATCTTTGGATGCTAACAATTGCAAGGATTTTAAAAATTTCAATAGTGAAGATAATTTAAACTCAATTTGTCGAGAGCCTTTAAATCAAAGAACAGATAAAAGTCATCTTAAAGAAAGTTCAACAAAGAAATTCAATAGTAGCAATAATTTAAAAGTCACTCAAACTCCCAATTATAACTCTAATAGAGAAATGAGCGTACACAGCAAAGGCGAGCATTATCAAAAAATTACTTATGAAAGTTTACATAAAAAAAGAACTTATACTCAAAAATACTTAAATGAATCAAATAATAGAATAAATTTAAGTAAAAGATTATTTAGCGATAATCAAGAAAACCGAAATAATATTTCTTCCCCAGTATCTATTAATGTAAAGGATTTTGATATTCATGGCTACAGATCATTTCTCAATAAAAGTGGAGATGAAGAATTCAATATAGATGAATTAGAAAAACATGTAGAAAAGTAAAAAAATTATTTTTTAATTGGATATTCAAAATATATAATTAAAAATATTATAAGATTAAATTTTAACTTTAGTTTGAACAATGACAAAATTTTTATTGAAGAGCTACTTGAAAAGGGAAAAACAACTAATTCATTAGTTGCTGAAAAATATAAAATTATTAAAAATTGCTATGAAAAATATCTTGATTATATCAATGAAAAACTAATCCAAAACATAGAAGAGAGTATGATTTTAAAGTTCAATTTAAAAGAAATTTTAGATTTGAATTTAGCTAATGAAAATAATGTAAGTATTGAATAAATTTCGAATTATTAAAATTCTATACTTTGAATAACCTTTTATATTGAATATTAAAATTTTAATTACTGTAAATATTTTTATCAATTCAAATTATTATTGTTTAAAATTAATATTTTAGATAAATATTCTTACTAATCAAATAACGAATTTGGAAAAAATCATTCAAGAAAATAATGCGGAAAACATAACAAGTATCGAAGAAGAAATTTCAAAATTAAAAGAAGAAATATCAAATATTAACAATGCCATATTAGAAAATGATAATTTAAAAGAGAAAATCGCAGACTCTTTAAAGAAGAATTTGAGGTTCAAGAACTTTCTCAAAAAGATTCTTCTGAAATTAATTTCTAAGTCACAGAAAAAAGAGACGAATTTAGAAGAAGCATATGTCAAAATCATTAAAGAAAAGGAAGAATTAGAAAAAAAGAATAAAACTTATGAAAAGCATCTCTCTAGTATTTTAAAAGAAAAACACATTAAAGAGTCAAAACTTGATAAAGTCGAGGATGAATTAAATAAATTGAAAAAGGTTGTAGCGGAAAAAGATAAACAAATTAAAAATATTCAATTTTTAAATAATGTTAAAAAATATACAAATAATTACTCAAAAAATAAACTTTCCCAAAGCCGAGGAAGGGAAATGTCGAAGAAGAATAATAATAATACTAGCAGCACTAATAATTTCAAGAAAGTTCGTTCTTCAATTTCTCTTGATAAGAATAATTTAAAGAGCAAAGTTAAAACGAAATTAGAATCTCAAAAAATTTTAAACACAAATTTTAAAAATAATGGAAAAAAGGACATTTTATTAAGTAATAACTTTACAAACTCCACTAATAATCTTTATGAAGAAAATTTAACTGAGCAAGATAAAATAGAAATTAATTTACAAGAAGGTTATGTTGGAACAAAGAAAAGGTTTATCAATGACATAAATCCTCTATCAGAAAACAATTCTAATATTATCAAAGAAAATAAAATAAAAACAGATGTTTTAGAAACTAATTCTATTAAGAACGTTGCAGCTGACAAAGCTGATGATATCAAAATTGAAATAGATTTACAGAATATTATTTATAATAAAAATGCAAATTTAATCAATAATCAGGCAAGTGTACAAAACATCAAATATATAATAAATCAAACTAACAATATTGTTAATAATAATATTAATAAAATCATTGAAAGCGATAATAACAATAACAAAAAAATCATTTCCAGTAAGAACTCTTACAAATCAATAAATAAAATTACTTCAAATAAAAACAAAAACAATTATACAAATATAAATAATACCTCTAAAAAAGATTTGAATCTTAGAGAAAGCTATAAAGAAAAAATAAAAGAAGCAATGAATTTGAATAGTAAGGAGTTACAAGCAGTCAAAAAAAGTCGAATGAATTCGCTTCATAAATCAGGAAAAAAAAATTCTATAATTTCCAATAATGTTATGGATTTCTACGATGAGAAAATTTTAAAGACCAATAATGCTGAAAATTTTAATGGAAAGGATTCAATTAAAATGAATGATATTAACATGAATATTTATAAATCTCCAAGAAATAAATTGACTGAAGAAAAACCCTTAACACAAGCAAATAATTTAAAAGACCATCACAGCAGAAAATTGAAAGAATATGATAAAATAATAGAAAGTCAACTAAATGAAGTTTATAACAAAAAAGCAAAAGAAATAGGAGAAAAAATGAAAAGAAAAATTAAGAGTAGCAATTATACTAGAAATAATTATACAAACGGTAAGATCAATCATAATTTTGATAATAATAATAATAAAATTCTGGAAGATTTAAATTTGGATAAAAACGAAACTATGAATCATAAAGAATTTTCTCAAAATCATCCTAACTTAAATAAATCTTTGAGCATATCCTGTGTGAGTATAAATCAAGAAATTGGTTTTTGTTCTGAATTGGATATTGTTGACCAAATAAATGATAAAGACTTGTTAGTTAATAAGGATAATAATAATATTAACAAAAATAAAATTTATGTTAAAAAAGGAAAGCCTGATTCAAATGCACTTTTGAATAGTAAATTATTTAATAAAAATCATAAAAAGATCTCGATAATTAAAATGAATAATAACTCTAACAATTCTCCAAATCAAATAACAAAGAGTAACAATCAGATAAATAGTCATCAACCTTATTCAGAGAATAATTTAAGAGAATTAATGTTTAAAAAAGATTCAGAAAAGAGAATCCAAGAAAATGAATTTAGAATAAATGAAGAAAATATTATAAAAGTTGTAAACCTTAGAGAAGAAAATATAGTCAAAGATCAATTGGCAACAGGTTTCTTTAGTTTTGATCCAACTGATCCATCATTAGCAAATAAAAAACCTAATATTAACATAGACCCTACACCTATAAAAATAGACACTAATTTTGTAAATAATTTTATTAATTCAAAAAAAAATAGGCCTATAGATTATAATTCTTCTAATGATTTAACCAAACAAGCCGAAAAGTATATTAATTTTCCTAAAAATTATGAATATAAGAACGATGATTTAAACAGTCAACCATTATCAAATTTGGAAGAAAACATCAGAAACATTAATATTTATGTAGAGAATATTAATATACCAAAAAATAATGGAGATAATATGAATGATTCGGATCAAGGTTTTGATAATAAATCAAGAAATTTTAGTATTAATAAAGGAAGCAGTAAAGATTCTTTTAAAAAAAATTCTAATGAAAAAACAAAGAGAAGTTTGATAAACCCAATTCCATTAAATAAAACAAGTAACACTGATATCTCCCAAAAAAAAAATATTTCTAAATTGAATAGCAGCAAGTCAATCAATCCAAATTCACTTTTAAATTCTGCAGAAATTAAAGAAGATATTCTTTCAAATGTCATAAATTTAAATTCGAATAGAAACAGCAACAAACAAATCAAGAATAATTATAATAATTTGAATATTAATTCCAAAGTCAATCATAATCTTAATAATAGTAACAATCCTGTTGTAATTTCACAAACTAGCAAAATGATAAATAATATCAATTTGCAAAAGTTTATAAACAGTTCTAATCCTGCTAATGCGAATTTTAATAACTTAAATAACATAGGAAATAATAAATATTCTTATAATGCCAATCCCAATGAAAAAACTGAAGAAAAAAATAGAGCCTATAAGAATTTTTATTTTAATCCAGACGATATTTCAAAAGAAATATATAAAAAAATCGATAATATTGTGGATATTAAGAAATTTATAAGCGAAAAAGATACAAAAGCGCAAATTATCGAACAACAAGCTTATGCTGAAAATAAATATCGAAAATCTTACTTAAATGACCAAAAAAATGATTCTTTAAGGATTGAATCTAATAAAGAAAGCGTAAATCTTTCAAAAGATAGAATTTTAAGCAATCCGAAATTCAAAGAAAGATCTCCTAGTCTTCTTAAAAAAGCTAGAATGGAACGAAAAATTCTTAAAAACAATGATAATTTTGATTTAGATAATTCCATCAAAAGAAAAGAAAGCAGTAATCTCAATCGATCTTCTAATAGTAAATATATGAATCAAAAATCTGAAATATCCAGTAATAAATTCAATAACGAAAGCTCAAGGTTTCATTCTACCAACAAGCAAAAAAAGAATTCTTTTTCTAAGATTTCATCTTCAAGTGATCAAAATTTGAATAATTTTAACTATTTGAAGAATCACTTTAATTCTTATAAAAATAAGAAATTGGAAAATAATATGATTAGAAAAGGATCTAATATCAGCAAACATTCTGTTGATTTTGTAAATGAATACATTAGTCAGAAAAAGTTTAAAGATAAAAATAAAGATGATTTTGAAAATAATAGTGCGACCAAAGAGTTAATTGGAAGTATGGCTTCCAATGATATTAAAAATAATATTCTCTCTATTAAAAATTGTGATCTTGATTTTGATAAATTAGAATTCTTTGATAAAAATCCAAAAAATGAAATTAAAGCTGTATTTATTCACAATAATAACAAAGAACCTCAAGAACAAAATGGAAATAAACCAGAAAGGATTCAAGTTAAAAAATTTCTTTCATCAAATAAATTAAATAATGAATTTACAAGTAAATTTCTTAGCAATTAATGTTAAAATAAAATTATTAAAGAAAAAAATTTTGTTAAATTTTTATTCATTAAATGTATAATATTTAACTACACAAAAGTATTTGAAAATTAACAGTGAGAATAATGTTATTTATGATTATTAAAGATCAACTTATCAACGCTATTATAATTTTTTTATTTTTAATTGGTATTCAATTCAAGTAAAAACATAAAAATAATTATACCAAATTTTGGAGATTTATACAAAATGTTTTTCAAACTTTAACTAAAACTAATTTTTCTTTATAAAAAATGATACTATAATTATTAAAAATCTTAAAGGAATATGAAAATTTTACGAGTTCCGATAAGGACTAAAAGAGGTTAATTTCTTTATCTGTTTAAACATAAGCTCGAATTTATTTCTAAAAGTACTGTAGTTTTAAAATTCACCCTAAATTCCTTGATTTGAGTTTTTTAATTTGGAGGGATTAAATATAAAAAATGATTGCTTTCAAAGTAATTGAAGTAAATATTAAATAAAATATCAAAAACAATGTTTGCTATGAAACATTTTTTTAAAATTATTTTACTCTTTTTTATATATGAATCCATCAATAAATTTTTTTAAATAAAAAAATAAACCTAAAAAAATTAACTGTGTCAATTAAATAACAGTTTTTTAAAGTATTTTTCTTTTGATTTTGAATAAAAATTATTTTTTAAAAATTAAACCAATAAGATACATTTAAAATATAACAAATTTTATATTGGGGATTGGGGATTGG
>Ga0194116_10003734_pt1 | contig 18079 bp, 16 predicted proteins | sample TA2MahsurfametaG_4_FD_148617 | JGI IMG/M metagenome (GOLD analysis project Ga0194116, IMG submission 148617) | Freshwater microbial communities from Lake Tanganyika, Tanzania - TA2015008 Mahale S9 surface | ecosystem: Environmental > Aquatic > Freshwater > Lake | place: Tanzania: Lake...
AATCCCCAATCCCCAATAAAAAAGAGTAACCTAAACAAAAATAAAAATATCTTCGCAATTAGAAATTAAATTATTTATCTTTCAAAGATATATTAACAGTAAAATTATATTATTTGTATTTCAAATTCAATGAAAAAATTATTTTAGTTTCTTTAAACGAAATATAATTTTATAAATTTTAAAATAAAATGGGAATTGCAACATCGTCAAGCAAAACAGAAAATATAGCTTTATCTTATACCAATGGCGACAAGTATCATGGAGAGATTAAAAACGGAGTCAGAGAAGGTTTTGGGACATATTACTATCATAATGGTGATAAATATGAAGGAATGTGGTTAAAAGGAAAAAAGCATGGAATGGGAACTCTATATTATAAGGAAGGAAATTTATTTGTTGGTCAATGGAAAAATTCAGAAAAAGAAGGAACAGGTACTTTGTATCTTAAAAACGGAGAAAAATATTATGGAGAATTTATATCTGGAAAAAGAAGTGGAAAAGGAATATTAACTTCTCCTGATAATAATAAATATATAGGTTATTTTAAAGACAATAAAAAACACGGTGTAGGGATAATCCATTATAATAAAGGGAAAATAGCAATTGAAGAATGGTTAAATGGCATATTAATTTCCAGCAGAATTTTATCTTCTTCAGATTTGGACTTTATAAAAAAAGAAATTGATTTAATAATCGATAAAGAATCAAAAAAAGAAAATCAAGATTATATAAATCATGAAAATTCAAAAAGTAAACTACATCATTTTCGATATTTAATAATTTTTCATATCCTATCATTACATTTTATAGCAATTAAAGTTTATAAAAAAATTAGATTTTGAAGAAGAAAAAGATACTACAAATAAAAATCGCAAAATTTCCTTGGATTTTCAAAATAAAGAAAAAATAAACGTAAAAACAGAAGGCTTAGCAGAAGAAAAAAAGCTAAATCTATATAAAAATGAAGGTATATAAATTAATTTAAATAGAAAAGAAAAATCATTTTTCTCATTAACAAAGTTAAAAAAGATAAATAATGAAAATATAAGTAAAAAAGATATTAATAAAGATGCAATATTTATGAATGGATCTTCGGATTTAAAATTTCAATTAAAAGATACAACAAAAACCATGAATGGTTTAAATGAAAATGATAAATCTAAAAATAGCGAGGATACTTGCGTTAATTTATTAGATCCGAATAATAAAAAGAGGTTTAATCTAGTTAAATTAGTAAAAGAATTAAAATTGCTTGAGCCCAATTTCAAGCTCTTTGAAAATTCAATTCAAGGCAGTGATGATTTTTTAAAATACACAGATAAATCTTTTGATGTCTATATTGATGATCAAATAAAAATGACAAAATTTCAGAAAGGAATAAAATCTAAAACAAAGTTTTTAACGTACGAAGTTGCCAAGTATTTCTTGGCTAAAATTCCCAATAATTATTTCGATGCAATGCAAATAGTAAATTTAACTTCAGAGCTTATTTACGAATCTCCACAGATAACAGAATGGACTGAAGATGATGTTATAAAATGGTTCGATTCACTCGGATTAAATGGCTATTCGAATATAATTAAAGAAAACAATGTGAATGGAATGACTCTGTTAAAATTAAATATTCATGAATACAAAGATGTCTTGAAAATTCAAGACACGAAAGATATTAAACTTTTAATGAAATCAATAGACTTTCTGCGAATTTTCGTAAAATTAAAGCTGGATTTTCATGATTATTTAGAATATGAAAGAAATGAACGTGAAAAAAATGAAAATTTGATGTTTGCTACTCAGCCTCCAGTCAATACTTTGAAAGATAAAGAAATATTTAACAACCTGAATATCAATCAAACTACAAATACAACTAGAAATTTAACCTCTGAGAAAATATATTTTGGAGAAGAAATTATGAGAAAAGATAAAAGCTCTAAAGAGAGTATTTGTGATTTTAATTAAGAGAATTTATTTATTTTATTATTTGATTAATTTCATTTAGTGCATCAAACATTTTTTGCAAAACACTTTGGTAATAATAATATTCTGAATAATTATAATGCGTTTTCTTTTAATGACAGAATTGATATTATCAAAGACAGATATAATATTAACAATAATTTTTACAGGGAAGAAAATAATAATGAAGATGTTATTATGGAAAAAGAATACTTTTTAACAAAACTCTCCATAAGTATTTTACTTATTTTACCTTGCGAATTTTAATTATAATTCATATTTTAAAATTCTTTATAAAATTTAGCAAAACTTCTTCTGCATTCATTGAACTTATCAGGATTCAATTTCCTTATTAACTTTAATGAATTAAAGTTTATAAAACAAATAGGAGAAGGAGGTAATTAAATATAAAAATTAAATTAGGATTTGGCCTTGTTTATCTTGGTATTTGGAATGGAAAATATGTTGCAATCAAAAAGTTTAATCTCAAAGAAAAGAAAACAGCAAAATATGCATTGAATAAATTTATTAAGGAAATAAACGTCATTAGCAATCTCAGACATCCTAATATCGTTTTATACATGGGGGCTTCCTTCCATAAAAACGAATATTACATGATATCCGAATATATTCCGAAAGGTAGCCTATTCGAATATTTACATGTTCATAAGCAAAAATTCAGCGAATTTGAAATGCTGAATATTGCATTCGAAGTTGCAGTCGCAATTAAATATTTACATTCAAGGAAAATATGTCATTGTGATTTGAAAAGTTCAAATATTTTACTTGATGAAAATAATAAAATAAAATTATCTGATTTTGGTTTATCACGATTAAAAAACATCTTCTTGATCAGCGAAAATAAAGGAAGGATTGGGACTCCGCATTGGATGCCTCCAGAAATCATGAAAGGAAATAAATATGAAGAATGGAGCGATGTTTTTTCTTATGGAATGATTTTATGGGAGATGATGAGTACTGAAATTCCTTATTATGGTTTAACTTCTATTCAGATTATTGGAATGGTTGCAGATTTCAGAAAAATTGTCGAATTACCGAATGTTGGTCACCCTGCTTTATTAAATCTAATAAAGGGTTGCTTAAAATACGAGCAAGAAAAAAGGCCATCTTTCGAATTTATAATAAAATTTTTAGAGAAAGCAATCTCCCAATATAAATCAATATAGCTAAATTAGCTTATTAATCCAATCTTCCAAAAAGAAAAGTAAATCTATGTGTTTTCGTCTTATAAGTTAGTATTAATAGAAAAATAATTTTTAATGTAGTGTTAAAAAACAAAAATTTTTTCAATTAAATAAAATGAGTTAAAATATTAATGGTTTTTTTTGCTATTTATTGACATTGGGACTTTTCAAATATTAAATAGAAAGTAAGTTTTTTAATTAGAAAGAAATAACAATACAATTATGATGATAAGAAAGTTGTTTAATTTCTAATTTGAAGCAAATAAAAAATAAGAAAAAAAGGAAAATTCCGATTGAAGTTGGCAAATGAAATTGTTTCGTTTAAAAATAAAGTTAAACTTTCTTAAATATATAATTTTTAATTCATTGAATGATTAGAAAATGGAACATAAATTTTTATTTTTTGACAAATATGCTTTCTTCATAAAAGTGCATTATTTTAATACATTATTAACAAAAAATAAATTTTATTAAAACTTAAAATTTAAAATCTAATCACAATTGCATTTATGTGAATAAATATAAGCGATATAATTAGCGCTTGTTAATCATTGTTTATAAAATTTTATTTCATAATTATCAAAACTTATTCAAAAATTGGTATTTTTCTTATTTTCATTTTGATATCGATAAATAATAATTGCTGAATAAAATATCATTGAATAATTATTTATTTATGGAAAGTGAAAACAAAATAGGCTCGGAAACAAAATTCTTAGGAAATAAACGTGAATATTCTAATTTGAAAGATAACTTGATTTTTCGTAGAATTTTAACAGGGAAACTTTTCGGCACCTATGAACAGTTCTCAACTGATTTTTCAAATCTTTTTTCCTTTAATTGGGAGGAAGAAAGACTTTCAAAAGCAAAAATAAATTTATGTAAAATATTTCTATTATAAATTAAGTGCCCAAAATGACTTCAAGTGCTTTTTGGTTTTTCATTTCTGCTATGTATTTCCCTTTCATCTCAAACGAAATCATTGATAAATCGGCTGGAATTCCTGAAACTTTGCAAAAAATTTTAGAAAAATACATTAATGCACCCAAAATAATTTCTTCTAAAAACAAAATACGCAGGAAGAAAATTTTAATAGATTTAATATCTTTAATCAATACTAATTATATAAAAAGGAATGAAGAGCTCAACTACAGCTACATAGAACAAAATATACCAAAAAAGCTTATTCCCATAGATTCTTTGATATACGAGATTTCTGAGAAAATAAATTCTTTAGAACAAATAAACCAAGAAACAATTTCAAGTAGATTAATTGAAAGTATCAAAAAAACTAAAAAGAATCAATCGGAAGAAAATATATACACCCAGGTATCAAATTATAGTAATTCTCTTCATATTTATGAAAAACTTAAAATATTAACTGATAATCAGACAGATAATTTAAGCTATAAAGATTATGATCCTGATGATATTTTAATTGATATGCAATTCAAATCAAAGTTTAAAAAAGAATTTGAAGAATACATTATTAAAAAACATGAAAAGATCTCGGAAAACCAAAATGAAATAATATTGTCAAGAACTGATGAAGAAAAAAATCACAACCCTGATGATATAGTTTGCTTAGTTTGTAACGATGGGGATTACGAAGATAATAATTTAATTGTTTATTGCTCAAAATGCCAAATGACAGTTCATCAGCTATGTTATGGAATTATTGATATACCAGAAGAAGATTGGCTTTGTTATCCATGTCAATTTTATAATGATGAAAAAGCAAAAGAAATTGAATGTGTATTGTGTCCAATTCAAGGAGGAGCAATGAAGCCCAGTTGTCTTAAGTTAAAGTCAGGTTTTTGGAATTACATCATGAGCTTAAGAAGAGAAAATTATATGAATGATTATTTTCCAAATGAAACTTTGAACAATAATACAGGTTCGAATAGTGCTCCTGTACTCTTGAAAACTGAGTGGTCCGAAAAAATGATTAAATATGCAGAAAGTAAGCAAAAAAACATTTAATAAAACATTCAATTTTTATTTGAGAATTCATTATTGATTTAAAAAAGTTTACATTTAATTTTATAAAAGCTTAAAAGTATTCCATTTAACATAAATAATGCGATTAATTTAAAATTTAATTAAAATAAAAATAAAAATTTATTTGTGTTTATTAATATTAAACTTCTAAATAGTTTTTTAATTAATTCAAATTTAAATAAATTCTACAAATAAAAAATAGGCAGTTTCAATAAAGAAGAATTAAAATTGACACAAAGTGAAGTCATTTGCGATATCAAAAACAACACATTAAAAAATGAACCAAATAGAGATATAGTTTTTAGCCCAAAAAGGAATTTAAGCTTTCAAAATCTTGATTGTAATAAACAAGAGTCTTACAGAAAAAATTTGTCAAATTTAACGATAACAGAGTCAAATGAAGATGAATATTCATTTAAATATTTCGATAAAAATCAAATAAATGAGAATAACAACAAAATTAGCAAATACGATGAAGCTTGTAAAATTATCACTGAAGAAGAAAATAAAATTCAGAAAAATAAAGAATGTATCTATAAAGATCCACAAAATTATAATGAAAATGTACACAGTACTTTAATCGATGAAAATATGGAATGTCCTAATTCTACAAATGATTTTAACTCAACAGTCATAAAAAATTCAATTAAAATAAAAGATGATTTCATTAAAAACATTGATGATGAATCAGATTCATCTAAGGAATTATTTGAAAAAACCAATGATGAAATGTTATCAAACGAGTCACTTAATGATAAAAATAATAAATCAAATTTTGAATATAATCTAAATTTAAACGAAAACGATAATCTAAGTAATTATAAAATCATTTATTCTTTAGGTTTAAAAAGCTCTATTTTACAGGATCAAAAGGTTCAATCTGAAAATTTAACGTTTACAAATAATCTATTAAGTAGTTCTGCTTTGTCTAATAGAAAAAGGGGTAGACAAAGGAAAAAGAACCCTAAAAATAAAAAAGATGACTCAAAATGTAAAGAGAATTTAAGTAATTCGATAAAGCCTTCTATTGAATTCATTAGTTCTATTTCCAAAAAAAATTTCATTGAGAATGCATGGGTCCATTTATCTTGTGCTTTATGGATTCCTGAAGTAAATATTGAAGATTTTCTCAGGAAAGAAAATATTAAAAGTAAAATATTTATAAACTTTTTTTAGAAAAATATTTATTTGTATTACGAAATTTAATTTAAAAAATTAATGAAAATAAGATATTGAAAGCATTGAAAAAAAGCGATTTATGGAAAAGTGCAGTATTTGTAATCGATTTGGATATGGGCCTACCATAAAATGTGAAAATGGCGATTGTAAAATAAGATTCCATGTTGAATGTGCAAGGATTAACAAATATCAAATGGAATTCATTGATAATTCAAATGGAGAAGTAATTGATTATTATTCTAATGAAAATATAAATTTTAGTTTAAATATTACATTTTCTGTCGATTACATCAACCTCATAGAATGATAAAAAATATAGAATTAAAAAAGCAAAATGAAATAAATGACATTAAAGCGTTTAGAACTCTAATTCAAAAGTGTTTTGAAACTTTAGATATCCATGATAATGTTACTTATCAAAATTATACTCCTTCAAAATCTTCAAAAAATAAACTTTGTAGTGCTGAGCTTAGTCAAGATGAAGATAATCATGTCTTCAGAAATAAAAAATCTAGAATTTCAAGCGAAATATGTTATAAAGATAAAAAAGAAATTTTAAATCAAATTAGAAATATTCTATATGACATTAATAGTAATTTTACCTTAGTTTTCAAAAAACAATACAATAAAAAAACTGATAATAATAAGCTAAATAAAGAAATAAACAATCAGCCTGCATCATCTATCAAGGATGATATAGGTAACGAAATCATTGAAAAAATTCAATCAGAAAAATTTTATAAATTATGTGAAAAATCAGAAAATAAAGGAATATATCAAAATATACCCGATGAAGAATCAAGTAAAATGCACATAGATGAATGTAATTTTGAAAATATAAAAGAAGCCGATAAAAACGAGGCACCTGTTGCGGAAGATGAAAATAAAGATATATCTATAAACTCAGAAGATAAGCAGGATGATATAATTTCCGAAAATTTTTACTCAGAAGCAGAGATCAAAGACTCAAAAAATTTGAATAAAAATGAATTAAACAATAATAAATTATCTTTATGCGAAGAAATAGAATTCAACAATATAAATTTAGGAGGGCCTAATGAAAATAAACAAAATGACATAATTACAATAAATAAGGAGATAAACGGAACAAAAGATAAACTAGAAAATGATAATTTCAAAATTAATAAGTTAGAAGAAAACTCTTATATGAATACTTTAGAATTCTTTAAAAATAAAAATGAAAATAATGAAACTATCAATTATCAAAAAGAATTTTCTTCTCAAAATATTGATATGACAATAGAAAATGAAGAAAAGAAGAAAATAGAATCTTTGGATAATCTAGAATCGACCTCTTGCGAAAAGTCCAAAATTTTAATAAATTCTTGTTCAAAAAAAAAAATTTCTTGCAATATTTTTAATAATGAAAAAGATCAATTTCTTGAAAAAATTCCTAAAACTAAAGAGAATAAAACTGCTAAAGATTACAATTTAATTTTAGTTCCCAACAAAAATTTCATTAACAAAAATTCCCGTAACCGCTTGACTTATAATGACTCTCTTAATCCAAATCTATTTCCTTGGTATTACATTAAATACTCAAATTTTTCTCCCTACGATATTGTGAGTATTTATAAAAATTTCATCAAGAATGAGGAAATATATAATAAAAGCATTTTAAAAATAAATTATCCTGTTTCGACAATAAACCCTGGTAATGTTTATCTGGAACCCTATACATATAATAAAAAGGGTAATAATATGAAATTAAATCCAAAAATAAACAACAATGGAATATTCTGTCAGGATAATAATATAGAATATGCTCATCCTCTTCCTGAAAAAACATCATTAGTAAATAATGAGATTCTAACAAATAGCATTATTCATGAGTCTACAAGAATCGAAAATATATACTGCTACTGCAAAAATCCAGGGGGTAATGAATTGCTTATGATAGGTAAAAAATATTTTATTTTTAATATTAAAAATAATTATTTTAATTTTTACTATTTAGGATGCGAGAATGAGGAAAATTGTCCAAATAATGGCTGGATCCATAAAGATTGTGATGAAGATTTAGCTAAATTATCTAAAGATGTTATTGAAAAGGAAGATTTTAAATTTCTTTGTAAAGATTGCAAAAATATTTCCAGCAAAACAAAAAAAGAAAAGAAATCGTATAAAAAGAAATGATTTTTACTTTTCAACAGTTCTTTCTATCTCCAAAACTTCGAATTTCATAAAAGTTTTATGAGAATTCAAATAAAAATTATTAATAATATTATAAGCTAATTTTTGATTTATTTTATTCCTTAAAAAATTAACTTTTAAATTAAATAATTGTTGTTTTGTTATTTATTAATTAGGAATTAAAATTTAATTTCCTCATACTAATATTGTGATTATGAATATCAATTTGAATAAGAACATACTTAAAATAAAATCTAATAAATTCAACTTATCATATGATTTAACTTAATTGGTCAATTTTTTTATAGAAAAAATAAAAATCACTAATTTAATAAAATAATTAAATTAATTTCATTCAATTTTTGAATTTTTGAAAAATGAGAAATAAATTAACAACTATCGATAACATCCCAAAAAATGAGAAAGAAATTGTTTTCTTAACCAATTTACCTGAAGAATATCAAGTAGCGAATAATACAATCACAATTCAATCAACTTATGATAAAGAGGCTCTTAATAAATTGTTACAAAAATTACTAAGAAGCAATGAAAAAAGCTTCAATTTTTTCATTAGCAATAAAATCCTAGACAAACCTTTACATAATTTCTTATTAGAAAACCCAGAAATATTAAAAGATTCGGAAGAAAAGCCAATTGAGATATATTATTCATTTCAAATGGAAGAGCCTAAGTTAGTCAACACAATCAAAGAAGATGAATGGATAAAAAAAATCACCTTGAGGAAAAATGCAAATTTAAAAAATGAATTAGAATATTTTTGCGTTGGCTTATTCAATTCAGAATGTACATTTTACAATAGAAACCAAGAAAAAATTTTTAAAATAAGCGAAAATGAAGAGAACAAAGATGATAATATTTGTGAAATATTACATGATATATGCTTCTTCAACAGATTGGGAGGAGATAATATTTTATTAAAAGCGAGTCGAAACGAATTTGAAAACATTAAAATTTATGATGTTGATTTAAATAAGGCTTCATATAATAAAATATATTATGTGGGAAAATCAGATATGGAATATGTAAATGCCCTTAGTATTAATGTTGATGATACAAATTTCTTTTGTTCTGGAGATACTTTGGGAAGTCTGAAAATTTACAAGCTACCTGAAAAAAATAATGCTGAAAATTCCAATCAAAATAACAAAAATAAAAAAAGAAAAATTAATGCAGAACGTTTACTTCCTGAAGTAGTTATTGAAAAATGCCATGAAAATAGAGAAATTAAAAACCTTTTGTGGTTAAATAATCAACAAATTCTATCTACAGGAGATGATTTTAATATAAAAATCTGGAATATTCACACGAAAACAAATTATTTGAATATGAATACAAATTACAAATATATTACTAGCGTTTGCAATTTCAGAAATGATACTATAATAACTGGGCAGGATGATGGTAGAATTAAGTTCTGGGATTTGAGATCAGGAAAAATATCTAATATTTTTTCTGGACATTCGAAATTTGTATCTGCTATAGATTTTGATGGGGAAGACTATTCAAAATTTTCTAGTATTGGTTTAGATGGAAATTTAAATATGTGGGATGTAAGATCTAACCAAGCTGCAATTTTTTCTCTAAAAACTGATTGTGAAAAAAACTTTGGATTAAGCTATAATACTAAAGATTATCTTATCAGTGGTGGAGAAAGTGCTAAAATTAATATATATTCTTCTCAATAAATAAAATAAAAACTGATTAATAAAGGATTTTAATTCTTCATATAATCTTTTGATTGAAATTTTATCATATTTAATTAATTAAATCAATTTTAAAATAAATTATATAATAAAATTTAAGTAAAATATTAAGGATTTATCATATTTAAAATTTCAACAATTGGACTCAATATATGTTACTCCTATCTAGTCATTTAATAAGCACTTGCTCTTGGATATACAAAATTTGGACAAAAAGAAGGAGGATCAAATGGTTCAGTTTTATAATTGCTGCAATGATATCTATAGTATATAGAGGTTATAAATAGAGTAATAAGGAATACTCCAAAAATTACTAATAAAAATTTAAAAAATGTATGAGAAGAATCCTTTCTAACATAGTTTATATCGTTAGGATTGGTACAATTGATTTTAAACGGTTGGGGTGCGATTTCTTTAAAAGCAACATGATTTTTACATCTACCTTCAATTTCAGAATCTCTTAATTCTTCGGGCAAACACATGCTAAAAACTTTTGATTTAGGGTCATCAAAATTTTGCCTGCATTCAACGTAGATGCAATTACGATTGCATCTGCTTTGATCACGACAATTAGCAAGGCCTAAAGTTGAACATTCAGTTTCTGGTATATATTCTGCAGTTGTACATCCTTCCCCTCTTTTTATATCAGCATCTACTTTTATGTTTCCAAAAATATCTTCAAGTGAGTTTCCTGTTTGTAAATTTCTAACGTTTATATCTTTTGTTAAAATGGTTAAATTTTGGTTTGTTTTATTTTCTTCAAAATCAACAGATGACAACTTTAAATTATTTGTTTGATTATAAAAGGTTTTTTCTTGATTAACAAATTGACTAAATCTTTCTTTTAAAACTGGATCATCCGGATTAACACATGCATAAATATATGTGTAGTCAATACAATAATTCAAATGAAATTCATTCAAAGTTGGATTTGAATTTTCCATACAAAAAGTTGCATTTTTACTGCAACATCCTTTAATATTATAGTTTTCATTACAAAGATCTATTTTCATATCAGTAACTAAAATTCTATTTAAATTATTCGATTCTAATTTTAGGATGAGTTTTTTATAATTGTTGGGTATTTGAATTTCAGTGCATCCATATTTTGCTTCGAATATTTTTGTATGTGCTAGAGGCATCTTAAATCCTTTATATATTTGCATTGTATATATTTGTATCTTTAATGAACCAATTATCAATAAAGCAAAAAAATTTAAAACTAATGCTTTAATCTTATCCTTTTGCATATTTGTAATTTTATTTTAATTTTCATAATTTAAATTTTTTTATAAAAACCAAATTATATTAACTATATTCAATATTAAAAAGCCACTCATTGATCTACTTTTATTTCAAAAATTTTTTATAAATTTTCGGAAATAGAAACAATTGATGAATTTTTGGGGATTTAAATTTAATTTATTCTAGCTATAAATCGAATTAATTTACTATTTCAAATTAATGGATCGTTTTTATGCCTTTTTTGAAATTTTTTTAGCTTTTAAAAAATAAAATAAACGGTAAATTAATTGCGAACATTTAAAGGTAAATAATTCATGAAATTTTTGATAAAATAAATAATACCATTATATTAATCTTTTTAAGAATGGGAATTTTAAATTAGCTTTAAAACCAATATGCATTTATTAAATTTTCATATTAAGATTTAATTAAAACATTCTTTCTAAATCCTACTTCAAAAGTCTAGAAGATGAAAAATATAGAAATTTTTTGGCAAATTTTTTTATATGTTTGATAATAACTAAATAAAAAAGCCTTTTATCATTAAAATCTTTTTTTAATTGTCTGCTTATTTTTAATTTTTTCAATAAAATTTTTTTGACAATTTTTTTAATATAATGTGTAATTCCAAATTTTTTCAATTATTTTTCAAAAAATAACTAATTGTCTTCTTTTTTAAAGTTAATTTATTGAAACTTAGATTGAGACTGCTAAAATAATTGATAAATACAAAACTATGTTAAATAATATGTACTAAAACTTTTAAAATATAAAATTAAATTAATAAAAATGATTGATTTTGATAGTAGTAAAAGTAAAAAAAGAAAAATAAGAAACGAAACAAACCCTATAAACATAATTCAAAATACTAAATTTGATTCAGAAAATAGGACAATATCTCAAATTAAAAATTCAAAAAGTAGAAGTAAAAGTGCTGATTTATTCTCTAATCATAAAAATAAAATAAAAATAACCTCTGGAAGAAATTCTTCAAGAAAATCTAGAATTTTTTCCGTAGATTTAAGAAGAGAAATTGATGATCCTGCTAATGACGGAGTTAGAGATGAGATTGAAAGGATAATTCATTTTTACAGGCAAATTGAGCAATTGAAAAATGATTTCAATGTTATAGAGAAGTAAACAATTTTTAATTTAATAAAAAAGGAAAAAGAATGAGCACAAAAAATATATAGACAATTTGTGTTCAGATCACTCTGATTCAAAAATTAATTATAAATGTAAATAAAAAATTTCTTAAAATGATAATCATAATAAAACAAATTAGATACTCCTTATCTAAAGGGTTTGGATAATCTGGTTGGAGATTTTTTAGTGGCTAACAAACAAAAAAAGATAAATAATTTTAATAATAATAATGATAAAAACAACACATCAAATAATTCATTCAATCTCAGCAAAATGAATATGAATACTCATAGTTCAATAGTATTAGTTATTTTTAGATTAATATTCTTGTTAATTTCTCTTTGTATTTTACATACATGATTTAGCCCAAAAAACAAAATGTTAATTTTGCTTTAAACACAACAAATTCTTACTTAGCTACGAAAAAAAATCAAACATATATTCATGTAAATGAAAAAATTAATGAATTGGAGGTGATTTATAATTACATCGGCCATGAAGCTTATATTAAGTTAATAAATGCTTTTGAAAAATTCAGCGTTTTCGGAAAAACCTTTTCTAACATGCAAATGGATTATAGCCAATTTACTAATTTTATGACCAAAAATAATCTTTTTTGTAATGAGATTAAAAAATATGATGTTGAAATTGCATTTAATAAAATTAGGAATAACAACAAATCAGTAAACTTTCTTGAGTTTCTTAACGTTTTGATAGAAATAGCTAAATTAGAATTTCCTTTTGAAAATAACAAAAACAAAATTTTAAATTTTTTTTATAATAAAAGATTAATTGGATGTCTTAGTATGCAAAAAACTGATGAAGAGAAAAATTTTGAAAGATGGTATTTTTACTTAGAATGCAGTGAAATAAGAAAAGAAGTTTCGAAATATTTAAATTTGTTTTACAAATTTTTCAATAAATATAAAGTCAAGGATCTAAAATTAGGTGAAGTTATGGATACAAATGAAATGATAAAATTCGGTAAAGACCTTACAATTATTCCTACATTTTTATCTAGCAAGGATATTGTCAGCGTAAAATAGGATTTTAAAATATTTTTTAATGTTTTTTCTGAAGCATTTTAAATGAATTTAGGTTTGTAATTTTACCAAATACAGAAAAAAAGTTCTGTTGCCTACTTTAAATTTCGATTTTAATTGCTTCGTTGAATCTTGTATTCTTATTTCTTTTCTCTCTTACGACCAAAACATGAACGAGGAATCTAGGAAAAGATATCTTGAAAATAATGATAAATTAAAAATCTTTCTGAATTTCATAAAAGAAAAAAATTCAGATTTAAAATAAATAAAAACAATATGATTGTTTCTTTTAAAATAAAGAGCCCTATGCAATATATTTCTTGTGTTAATATATAGTTTAATCATTTATAAGAAAATAAGATTTTTCTTAATTAATATAAAAAATATAAAATGTAGTTTGGGAATATGATAATTGATTAAATTAATTAAAGAAATAAGATATTAAAGGAGAGAAATAATTTTTAAATAAAAGTTAAAATCAAATTTCATATATGCGAATTATTCAAACTCTAAAATAACATGTTTTTTAATATAATCATATCTTACTTGAGGCTCAAATTATTCATAATATTTTATTTATAATTAATTTATGGATTTCAGTTAATAAAAAATTATAATTTTGGAGATTTATATTCAATAAACTTATTCTTTTATTTAGTTTATTTTTAAATCAAAATATTTTTAATAAAATATGAAAATATTTGACTATTTGTTATCCATCATTTATAAAAGAAAAGACATTTATATGTTATTTAGCATTTTTTGGAGTAGAATAATTTTTGTGAATAAGTTAAAAAATATTTAATTTAGAATATTTTTTTAATTTTCAATTACAATTCTAATATTAAACAATTGAAATTTAAAATTAAAAAAAACAACAAATTAATGTAATTGAATCAAAAAGCTAAATAATTTTATATTTTTTATATTAAAATAAAACTTTTATATTAAATAAAGCTAAGAATCAATGATGATCAATGAAAGTTTATTATTATTTAATTTAGTGAAAGTTTAATAAGTTTAATTTATTATTATTTTCATAACTTTTGTTTGATTTTTGGTTTATAATACAAATAGATAATTTTAAGCAAAATTAGAATATTATCAAATTTTATTAAATTAAAAAAATGAAAAATCAGAAGAATTTACGAAAATCTGAAGAAATTGGTTCGGTTTTGAAAAGATGTGTTTCTTCTTATAAACAAGAATTTTTTAGCATGGACAAATCTAATAACTTTAAAGGCTTGTCCAGTACTTCTGATAGGGAATTGAACATTAATCATATTTTAAATACACATGATAATTTGGAACATATTAACTGCAATATTCAAGATCAAAATAATATTAAAAACTTTCCTGATAATAAAAATACTGATAATTTTATTGCTAAAAATAATAAGACAAATAAATCAAATCAAATAAATAAAAATAAAAAACTTGGAAGTATTCTTTTCCAATCTACTATTAAGCGGAATTTTTCTCCACAAATACTAAAAACCAAGATCGAATATAATTTAAATTATTTTAATAAAAATTCTACTAGCAATAAAAATCCCCAATACATTAACAATCCTAAAGCTAATATTTTGAATTATTCTAAAGAAAATGTTTTACTTTTAAATAATAACGGATCATCAAAAAATATATTTGGAAATCTTCAATCAATAAATAATTCAATCATAAAAGACACTGATCTAAAAAAGATGAAAAGTAAATAATAAATATTTTTTCGATTTATATTTATTTTTTCTTAAATGATTGATTTTTTATTAAATAACTAGGTGAATCACCTAAAAGAAAAGCAAGCGATTTTGATTTTAATTTTAGTTTGAATAAAAGAGATTGCAATATTAATAACACCAAGAATAAATATAATTCTTCAAATTTTAATATGTATATGGGTAACTCTCCTTTCAAGAATATTAATTTAAATCAGCAAAAACCTGAGATTTTATTAACTAAAGAGAATATCGATGAAAATTCAGAGAATACGCAAAATCAAAATTTAATAGAAAATAAATGTCCAAAAAGTCCTCATATGGATTTAAATAATCGTACCAATATTGTAAATTTTAAAAATTAGTTAATCAAATTAAATTTAGTTTTTCTAATAAATTAATTATTTAGCTTGCGAAAAATTACTCCTCAAAAAATCTGCTTTTGTTCAACTCTCATACAAAAAACAAAAACTTTTCCAAGAAAAAGTTTTCTAATAAAAATTTGATAAACTTCAGCAATTTAAATAATGCCTCACAAAATGAAAATGATAAAAATAAATTTCTTTTAAGCCCGAAAAATTGTTCGAAAAATATATCTAACAGGAAATCTAGCAACATAAGCGAAATAACAAATAATATTGTTTCTCCAAAAAACATTCAGAGCAATACTAATTTGAGATTCTCAAATAATAGGTTAAAAATAAATTATGCTCCTAAATCATATGCAGAATTGAAAAATAATGATTTAACCAATGACAAAACCATAAAAGGCAAAGTCTCAAACTTCAAAATAAATATAAAAAATATAAAAAGTAAAAAAGGGGAAATTAATCAAAATTCTAAACAAATTAATTATGAAAGAGATCTTGTCCACAATAATTCAAGAAATTTAAAGAAAAGTAATGATGTTCAGAATAGTTCTGTTTCTAATAATTTTATTACAGAAAATGATTTAAAGATTATAGAAAATATTAATAATACTTTTGGAGATCAAGGAATAGAAAAAAGAGGAACAAGTAAAACCCCTTTAAATCTAAATGACAGGAAAATTTCCTATAATAATAGTAATGCATTTAATAATAATCACAATTTTTATAATAAATTAAGCATACTTAACTCAACTAAAAATTCAAATAAAATCAATATTCAGTATAACTTAAACAAACATCTTAAAACAAATTCACAACAAAATTGTAATATAAACAACAACTTAAAATTAGATCCGAATAATAAAATGTTAAACCAAAAAAAGATTGTTAATTTTAATAGCAAGATAAAATTTAAAAATTGTGTTAGTCCCAATCCCAAAAATCTAAATGATAAAAATAATCTTAAGTTAAACACTTATGAAGGAGAAAAAAAGAATGATAAAATAAAAAAAAATACTAGATTGATAAGTGATACTAATCTGATAGACTTAAAGATTTTGAATCAAGAAAGAAACAATGATAAAATTAACAAAAATCATCCTCAAAATATCGATGATAGTGAAGATTCCTCTTTTACAATAAACTGCTATAATGATTATAATATTTTAGACAGTAAGGATTATGAGACTAAAGTTTCGTCTAATTGTGCTTTGACAGTTAATCAAATATTAACTAAAACGACCAAAGATGATAGTATCTCTCACACAATAAAAAACTTAAAATTTGAAAATTCTATTAAGGATAAAAACATAGAAGGACCTGAAGATTTACATTTCTTCTATGTAAATATCTTTCAAAAGAAAAAGGTTTTCGCTCCAAAATTTGATTATTAATTTTTTCCCAAAATTGAAAGAAAGTGACTTGAAAAAGTCTTTATTTATTTTAAACATGTATTTTTTTCGAAATAAAATAAATCTATGATGTAATACATTATATTATATATATAATAATGTTTCTATTTGATATCAAATTGGAAGAAGTTAAGTTATTTAATTTATTTTTATCTAATTATTTGATTTAAAATATCAGGTGTATATTATTATTATCTATGAAAATTTAAAATTATTTATGAAATATTACTCTTAATTTATAGAATCAAAAGACTTTTGCTTATAATTAAATTTGTAATCTAGTGATATAATTAAATGAATTAACATAATTTTCATCTAGATTAAAAAATTTAAAATATGCTTAATAAATTATAATTTGTTGATTATAGATTATTTTTAATCTAAAAGCCCAAGCAACAAATTTTATAGCGAAAATTTTTTTTATTTTAATTTTGATTTTATTAAAACAGAAAAAATTCCCTTAATTTTCTTTCAAGGAAATGTTGATTTAATATTCCTTCTCTAAATAGGCTTTTTTTTAAAAAAGTATGGATACATCGGGGATCGAACCCGAGGCCTTTTGCATGCAAAGCAAACGTGATACCACTACACCATATACCCAAGTTATATTTTTTGTGAAAATTTAATTTATGTGCTTTGATTGAAAGAAGATTAAAAGAGATATTAATTTATTATTAAACATTTGCGAAAAGAAAAAATAAATATTTTTAATATATTTAAAGCAGTAAGCAGTTATTAATTATTTTTAAAACAAACACCTTTTAATTAATTTTTAAAATTTATTGGCTTATTTTTAATCATCAAAGCAATTAATAATCATCCTAATTTTTTAATTTTAGTATTAATTGAGAAAAACATTTTAAATATTCGATCCCACAATTATTTGTAAAATCAATAAAAATTTAAAAATTAAGATATTCAGATATAT
>Ga0194116_10003735_pt1 | contig 18074 bp, 15 predicted proteins | sample TA2MahsurfametaG_4_FD_148617 | JGI IMG/M metagenome (GOLD analysis project Ga0194116, IMG submission 148617) | Freshwater microbial communities from Lake Tanganyika, Tanzania - TA2015008 Mahale S9 surface | ecosystem: Environmental > Aquatic > Freshwater > Lake | place: Tanzania: Lake...
TTGAAGAGTTTCTTCTTACAAATACAAGCGTTGATTCAAAGACGGCGGCCTTTGCAGCTCGAGTCTCTCAAGGTCATATCGGCCGGGCTAGATTTATTGCAACAAATCAAGAGGCTCAGTCAAGAAGAAAAGAAGTACTTGCTCTGGCTTTTTCACTAAAGGATATTGATTCATGCTTTAAAGCTGCTTCGCGTCTTTTAGATACAGCTCAAGAGCAAGCCGAGAGTGAAAACTCTGAGCGAGATAGTAAAGAGCTAAAGCAATTACAAGATGCCTATCAAGGAACAGGGCGCTCACTTATCTCTGGGGGCTCAAAAGCAATTAAAGATCTAGAGAAAGAACAGAAGTCCGCTACAACTAGGTCGATTCGAGACAACCTAGATAGCGCTCTTTTAGATATTGCCACTATCTATCGAGATGTCTTAGTAACTCAAAGTGGCAGCGATGAGATTCTAAATATTGATTTGAAGGCCGAGGTAACAGAGTTTGCCAGCACAACTACTCCAAAGCGCAGTATTGAGCGGATTGAAGCGTTACTAGAGGCCCGGATAAACCTTGGGCGCAATTCAGCCCCTCTTTCTACCCTTGAGGCCCTGTTTTGCGCTTTGAAGTAGTTTTCGGCATTATCGGCACATGCGCCTAGACCATATTTCTTATGCAGTAACTCATGATCAACTAGTAGATGTCGTTCAAAGGATTGGTTCTCGAATTGGTTCAGCCTTTACCGATGGCGGAATTCACCCAAGATTTGGAACTCGCAACTTCACCCTCGCTCTTAAGAATGGTCACTATCTTGAAGTTGTCTGTCCTTTGGATCATCCAGCAGCTGATGCTTCAGCATTTGGTCGTGTAGTTTCACAGCGCGCTAAAGGAGGCGGCGGCTGGCTTACTTGGGTAGTTTCAACAGATGATCTCTCGCCAATTGAAAACCGCCTTGGAAGGCAAGCCATTGATGGTTCAAGAAAGCGTCCTGATGGAACTGAGTTAAAGTGGAAGCAACTTGGAGTTCTTGGAACTCTCAATGATTCTCAGCTCCCATTCTTTATTCAATGGATGTCTAGTGATCACCCATCAACTGATGGCAAGGCAGTTGCTGAGATAGTAAAGATTGAGATTGCTGGAAACGAGAAGACAATTGAAGAGTGGCTTGGTTCAGATCTATCAAAAGCTTTCGATGGTGTTGAAATTCAGTGGGTTGATCCAGCGGTAAATGATGGAGAAACCGGACTTGTAGCAGTTCACCTAGCAACGCCTAATGGCGTTGTACGCTTGGATTAATCTAAAAAAGCTTGAAGCTTTAAAGCATCGCCGCCCTAGCTCAGTCGGTAGAGCGTCGCTCTCGTAAAGCGAAGGTCGCGGGTTCGATTCCCGCGGGCGGCTCTGTTAACTAGAATTAGAATCGAGTAGACTATGCTGATGTTCAAGACGTTCTAAATTACTTTGGTTTAGGCTACAGAAAATTCTAGTTTTGTTCAGTGTAGACTCCAAACACACAGTAGAGATAAGTCCAGAGTCTCTTCGCGCTACGTGGTGGTCACAACCTTTCAATGGTCAACTGAAAAGATTTTCGAATTTAGTCGAAATTAGTGGCAAATTCAAACCCCAAATAGCTATTGAAACAGGAACCTTTTATGGAACCTCTACGCTTGCACTATCGAGTCATGTTTCTGACAAAACTTTTACCATTGAGATTAATCCAGAGAAAGATAGAGTAGAGATAGAAGCTTCCTCAAACCTCAATAAAAGCCCTTATCTATTTCACTATGGATTTGAAGAAGTTTGTCAGTGGAGAGGTCTATCCTCATTTCCACTATTTTCTAAAGCTCGCAATAGTCAATTTTGAAATCTTTCAGCGATGTTGGAGTTAAATGATTAATTGTGGCTGAGAGTGTGTCTAGAAATATTGCGTTGTATTTGAGAAATTCACGTGTTGCTATGAGCCTCGTTTGAGCCTGGTTCGCCCTATCTTGAAGAAATACCAGGGATTAGGTTACCGTTCGTTATGCATAAAAAATGTGATGTTTTAATTATTGGGGCAGGTGTTGTCGGACTTGCAACCGGAATAGCGCTACTTCAAAGTCGTCCCAGTCTTAAGGTAATTATTGCCGAAAAGGAATCGAGCATAGCCAAACATGCTTCAGGACGTAATTCAGGGGTAATTCACGCAGGTTTTTATTACTCCCCCGATTCCCTAAAGGCTAAGTTTTGTAGAGATGGAAATTTCGAGTTAAGAAAGCTTGCGAAGAAGTACGAAATACCAGTTAAAGATGTGGGAAAGGTTGTTGTTTCTCGGAATGCCGATGAGGATATGAGATTAGAAACCCTCTTTCAGCGAGGTATAGCAAATGGGGTAGAGCTAGAAATTCACCCAGAAGAAAAACTCAAAGACTACGAACCACTAGCAATCACGTACAAAAGATTCATGTGGTCTCCGAACACCGGAATTTCAGATTCAAAAGCGGTTGTTCAGGCGATGCTTGATGAATTTACTTTACTCGGCGGATCTATTGAGTTTGACTCGAAATTCAAACCGATAGAGCGACAGGGCGAGATCGTAGACGCAGAGAATGAGTTTAGGTTTAAACATCTAGTGAACGCTGCTGGCGCTCAAGCAGATAGAATTTCTAGGTCTGTTGGTGTTGGAACCGAATATGCGATGCTCCCATTCATGGGAGTTTATCGATCTACAAGCGAAAAGAGTCTCCCCTTACGCCGTCTTGTGTATCCTGTCCCACACCCTATTAATCCGTTCTTGGGGGTTCATTTCACTCTAACAATGGACGGAAAAACGAAAATAGGACCTACTGCCATTCCAATCTTAGGTCGTGAGCAGTATTCTTTAGCAACTGGTTGGTCGGCTTCAGATATTGCACAAGCTTTCAAAGGTATTAAGTCCTTGATCACCGGAGGGTCACACGATTTTGGGGCTATATTAAGAAGCGAATGGCCAAAAGTGATCGAGAAATTACTAATTAAGGAATCAACTAAACTCGTACCATCTGCGGGATTGGTAGGAGATTGGCAAAGAAAACCACCTGGGATCAGAGCGCAACTTGTACACCTGCCAAGCGGAAAACTGGAGCAGGATTTCATTGTGACTAGTCAGGCCAACGCAACCCACATTTTGAATGCGGTTTCGCCAGGATGGACGAGCTCGATCCCGTTTGGATCTTACATTGCTCGAATTGTTATGGGCCATGAAAATTCCCAACCCGAATAGCGTACCCAGAAAACAACATTATTAACTTAATCGATTTAATGTAAATACTTTTTGCAACAGGATACACTTTGGGAGAAACTCTGATAGGAATTTTGGGGGAATATGTCAAAAGTTTTAGTAGTCGGAGGTGCAGGATATGTTGGCGGATATATGGTGGATCACGCTATTTCAGCCGGACATTCTGTCAGGGTAATTGACAATTTAACTTATGAGGATGCATACCTAAAACCAATTGAATTCTTTTTTGGGGACATATTGGAATTTTCGACCCTAGAACCTCATTTAAAATGGGCAGATACAGTCATTTGGCTCGCGGCATTTGTTGGCGATCCTGCCTGTGCTATTAATCCAAAACTAACGATGCAGACAAATGTGGATTCGATAAGAAATCTTGTTGATTCATTTTCTGGAAGAATTATTTTCCCGTCTACTTGCTCAGTTTATGGAGCGCAGGAATTGCTTCTGGATGAAGAAAGTCTAACAGCGCCTCTTTCTCTCTATGCAGAATCAAAAATAGCAGCAGAAGAAATACTCATATCTGCACCAAACTCAACTTTAATTTTCAGGCTTGGAACCTTGTTTGGATTAAGTGACACATATTCACGATTACGAGTTGATCTGGTTTTAAACACTTTAACAATTAGGGCTGTGCTTGACGGCAGCATGAGCGTGTTTGGAGGAGAACAATTTAGGCCTTTGTTGCACGTTAAAGATGTAGCGACAGCAGCGGTTCCTCATATAGATTCTGCGATTACTGGTATTTTTAATTTACACACCGAAAACATCACGATTCTAGAATTAGCTTACCGTATACAAAGAATAATTCCTAGCGCTAGTATTGAAACAACCAAAATCTCATTTCAGGACTCTCGCAACTATAGGGTAAATAGTGACAAAGCACGACAAATTTTGAATTTCGAACCAAAGTGGAGTGTCGAGGATGGTATAAAAGAGGTGTACGAAGCCATTGTTTCGAAACGAATTAAAGATGTTTCCAATCTGCGTTATAACAACTCGCTTACTTTGAGAACTAGATTGGACGCGATTTAGTCTAATGGAAAATTATCAAGCATCATCAACCTCGCGAATACCTGGGAATCGATTTGTTGACGACCGAGGAAGTCTTACATTTGTTAACGACTTTAATCCAAGCTTGTATAAAAGGTTCTACGTCGTGGAAAATCATTCCATTGGATTTATTCGTGCATGGCATGGGCACTTACTTGAAGGCAAGGCTATGATTGCTTTGGCAGGTTCATTCGTAATCGGTGTGGTCAAGATGTCCACTGCCGATAATCCTGATAAAAATTCAATCCCAGAAAGGTACGTTGTCAGCGCGGATAACCCCTCTGTACTCATAATTCCCCCAGGTTATGCCAATGGAACCATGTCATTGACGGCTTCGGCAAAGTTGCTGATATTTTCAGATTCAACCGTTGAGGAGAGCAAGTCTGATGATTACAGATACCCACACGATTTCTGGGACATTTGGAAAGTAGACTATCGTTAAATCAATGTAAAACTCTTGAACCATCGTTCTAGTGTTAATGCACAATAACTGGTTTACTAATCAGAGGTAGTTGTTGTCTGATACATAAAATTACTTAGATTACTCAAGGAGAGATTTTCTGATTACAAATACAACGATTGATAAATGCGTAGTCAACTGTCGCTAAAAGCTCTCATTTCATCGACAATTCTCCTAAGGCTTGGGACTTCAGCGTAACCCGCTTGTACCCAGATATTTGAATTGAAGGACAAGCTTGAGGAGGAAAGCGTTCGGTTCACTGTTTCTTTGGCTGTAACTTCTTGAATCTCTATGTCAATTCTTCCATAAGATTCTTTGAAGAAGTTCAATAAAGTGAATTTACTTATCGGTTCGGCAACCAATATATGCTGTGTACCAAAATCAAAAGTAGAGTTGTCCATAATTCCAGCAACAAGTTTTGCATAATGAAACGTACTAATTCCATTCCAGAAGTGATTAGAGTATCCGTGGATGCTTGCGCCCATGGGTTGATTTAAGAACCATTCCAATAAAGAAGTCGAACGACCAACTTCAGGGCCAATAATCGAAACCCTTAAATTTAGGAAGTTATCTGATGACACCTCACCTAAACTCTTTGATTTTCCGTAAATATCTAATGCATCATGCGGACTTTGTTCAACGTAATTCCCGATCTTCCCAGAGAAAACACAATCGGTTGCAATTTGTATAACTCTTGCACCGACTTTTGTACATGACCTATTCAGCTCATGAGGGAATAGAGAGTTTATTCTAATTGCTTCTTCAATAGAGTTGGGACTGGATTCAAGTATTCTTGGCTTAATTACCCCTATGCAGTTGATGACATAATCTGGATTGGTTCTGGAAATTAGTTCGTCAATTTTATCGCGCAATACATCGAACTTATAGTTTGCACCAAGGCCATCACGTGTTGTAGTGATTAAAGTAAAATTCTTGTGATCGGTCAGAATTTTTTTAACAGCACTACCCAACATGCCGTTAGCACCAAGGACTAATACGTTTAACATTTGCGCCACCTTCCAGAAAACATCGAATCTGATGAACATGTAACTTATCGAACGCAGATTTTGTCACAACAGCTCTCAGGCTTAAAATAGCATGCTTTTTGAAAAATCTTCTCTATTATTCTATTCAGAAAATTGTATTGGTTCCTACCAATCTCATTTCCCAAGAGAATTGGTGCGATAGATTTTTCCAATGTCTTATCGGAAAAGATCCAGAAACAAGGACACTTTTTCACCTAAAAAACTGGTCTTATTCAACAACCTCTCCGTCCATTGCGCGCACTTTGAGTTCCCTCACTGCCTAAGCATTGATGAAATTTCGAATATTTTCTATGAACCACTTAATGTACTGAAATCTCAACTTCAAACTCTTTAATTCGAAAACCTCTTTAACAATCAACTTCTCAGAATCTCGGTCTGTATCCATAAAACATTTCATCTCGGTTAAATTCTCTAATACTCCTGTGTAAATCGGCCGTTGAAGTATCTGTTTTTTTGTGTGCGTTGCCCTCGAGTCAAAACCGATATTCCAAGCAAGATTCTCCCGAAACAAAATAGTTCTATAATCATGTTCCCAGTAATTAAGCAATACATCTCCATCCCAACTAAATTTTGCCTTGTAATTCAAGAACTTTAGGAAATAGACAAAGCCTATAAAGCCAATTTTTTTGTAAAGCTTGCAATAACGTAGACGTTGGAACGGATTTTCGATACCACCAGAGGTTGCCACCCAACGATTTCTCCAAGTCGCCCATCCCCAAAGAAATATTATATTGCTTAAATAGATATCATAATGATGTCTGATGAGTCTTTCTGGAACATTATTGTGCAGGGATATAGCCCCAATTGTTAAGTCGTCCTTAAACTTAATTAGACAATCTAATGCGATTTTCAAAGCTTCTGGATGTAGCAAAATGTCCTCTTCTAAAATTAGACCAAATTCAACCTGATTAAAAAACCAAGAAATGGCGGAAAGCATGGCCTCTCTTACTCCAAGATTTTTCGAAGAGCACTTAATTATTGGATTTTTCTCTCCGCAAAATGTTTCAATAACACCTTTACAGCGTTCAATTGCAACAACGTCTTCAGCATTATCTAATCTTGGCCCATCAATATGAAAAAAAAATTGAACAGGTATACTTGCCTCCATAAGACTGGAGAGACTACGCTCCAATAGGTCTGGCCGTGCAAAACAAGTTACAAGAATTGGCAGCACAGTCAAAGTAACTCCTTATCCACTTCTTAATGTGTACATGCTTTAGACTTACTCTTAAAAGCAAAGATACTCTCAGTATCTTAATAGAGATATTCCTATTCTAGGCTATTTCTGTTGTGCTCTGATCAGCATCATGATTTCTCTGCACACTTCTTAGAGAGGACGACTATCTAAATCACTCAATTGGTAGTTCTTACAGACGACTCTCTTAATCGATGACCCAAAAATACATATATTCCTGTCAAGCGAGTACTATCTGAATATGCGAAACGCTCTGAGTTTGAGCATGAAAACTACGACCTAGTATGTCAAGTTCTTACACCATTACGAACACATGGTCATATGCCAAGGTAGGTCACGCGCAGGACGAACTGAATACAATAAAGAACTTTCTAAAGAAGTTTTCAGTAGAAGCTCAAATTGCTAGTCTCGATTCAGAATTTGGTGACATAAGCATCACTTCACTTGGAGTGACGCTACATCAAATGAAGCTGGATCACTCAAGACTTTTCAAGCCACTTGTTGATCGACAGATTTTTAGAGATTTGTCTAGGTGTGTTAGAAAAGCAATAACGCAAGTTCAATCCTCTGCTTCAACGCTTGTAATCACATCCTCTCGGCTTAACCATTTAATCAGACTAGAGAAGTTACTTATTGGCCAATATAAACCACGAATAAGAATTCTTGATGCACCAAAGACCTCACGGGAGTGGGAATATTTTACAAGGTTTGTAAATCAAGCTGGCATCGAGCCAATTATAGCAATGGAAGTAAAGTCTTCGGTTATCGAATCAATTGAGTATTTAGGAAAGGTAATTCATGTGCCTTCACATTTTGGACTTCAAAGGGAGTTACCATCTATAAATGCTGCTCGCAACAGAATTGGCATTTTCTGGCCGGTCGGACGCAGCTTTGCACTTAGAGATATCAAGATCATTCTGCATGAATCAAGACTTTTAAGTCCAATTGTTAAACTACCAGCAAGTGTAGAGATAGATGAATATCGGAGGGCTTACCCAGATATAACATTTATACCACATGGCACAACTGACTCTGAATTTCGTTTGTATGTATCACAAATAAAGATAGCTTTACTAATGCATAAGAATTACGTAAGGCAATCATCAGGTTATGCAGGATATTTTTTAGCTAACAATGTGCCCGTTATTACGTCAAAAAGTAATTCCTTTTTTACGGAGCTAGAGGAATTCGGAGATTTCCACGCAATTGAAGATTATAAGGAAAACCTATATGAGTTTCTAGTTTATGTTAACAGTAAGCCTCTGAGCAACAGAAATGAGTATTACCATGACTTTTCAGCAGCGGCTTGGAAATCATTTTTATTATGAGCGACATAAGAATTGAAAATTATGATTCGTAATCATAAATTAATGAAATTAATGGGTATTATTCCTAGTGCCGTAGTACATGTGGGTTCTCACTATGGACAAGATAATAATCAATACGAATTACTAGGCATACAGGAAATATACTGGTGTGAAGCAGATCCGTTCTGCGCGTCGCAGATTCGGTTACGCTATCCAAAAAGTTATGTCATTGAGGGAGTATTTTGGTCAGAGGTAAACACGTCATTAGATTTTTGGATCATGCCAAATCGAGCTCACAACAGTTTGTTTGAGCCCAAATTGCCAGTAGAGGAGGTTCAAAGAATGAAGGTCAAAACCACCACTTTGGACCATGAATTTCAGAATTTGACTGTTAGGAAACCAACTTTGCTAGTTTTAGATGTGCAAGGTGCTGAATCAAAGGTCCTCCAAGGTGCAAGTAAACTACTCTCTAGAATAAATTTTGTTGTTTGCGAGATTACCGATGAGTCGTCTATTTCTTCTTTTTCAGTGACACATAAGGAGATAGAGAAGATTTTAACTCCAATCGGGTTTAAGAAATCTATCAGCAGAAAGTCTTTCTCAGGGGAGTATTATGATCAGTTATTCGTGAGGATAGGAAAAATGAGAAGATTACGCATTTGGTTCTTTGAGACACCGTATAAGATAGTAAGACTTCTGAGATTCCTGAAACTAAAGATTGAATAGCTTCTTAGACGTGCGCAATAATTACGTGCTCCTAAATGGAGGCCTAGGGAATCAGCTTTGGCAATTATCTTTTGCTCATAAGCTAGCAGACTTAAGGCCCACTAAAGTTGTTCACATTCACAATGAGAAAAATTCTCATACCCACTTATTTGATGGAGCGAATATAATTTCCATGCTCATAAAAGAGTGCAGTCACAATCTGGAATTTAATAGTCACAACTTTAGTAGCCCTTATTATCGAAGGAAATTTGTTCCAGAGTCTAAGTGGTCAAAATTGGGAAGGCGAAGGTTTTTAGATAGTAGAAACTTAAAAATTCAGGACTTTGATGGCATAGATATATCGCGTCCATTCATTCATCTAGGTTTTTTTCAAAGTTTAGAATTTCTAGCACATGAGATTTCAATTGTTTTAACTGAATTGCAAAGTTTTCTTCATCTCTTCGATACAGGCAAGGATTTGAATATTAAAGGAGAGTACGCAGTAATTCATCTAAGGGGGGGTGATTACTACCAAGAGCGACACAGAGAATCATTGGGTGTTTTGAGCAATGAATACTACTCACAATTAATTGTTGCGGTAGAAAAACTAGGAGTTAAGAAAGTATTCGTTGTCACCGATGACTGGGCAACTGCTGAAGCAAGGTTGAAAAATATCAGAGGGATTGAAATGATCAAACTTGATGGATTGAACGAAATTGCAACATTCCAACTAATGGCAGGTGCAAAAGTCGTGGGAGTTTCGAACAGCTCATTTGCTTGGTGGGGTGGAATGCTTTGCAAGAAAGCTGGAGGAAGCATGATTGTTCCAGTGCCTTGGTTTCAGATACAAAAGAAAACCGGAGTTTCGGTGGGTGTATATGAAGAATCGATGATCAAGCTTTTAGCACACTATTCTTATTAATGCTTATAAACCTTCACCGTGGGTGGCTTAATAGAAGTTAAGGTTTCTTGGGGTTTGGCCCTTAAAAAGTTGCACGAGGTTTACTCTTAAAGCTTTTGGCATGAAAGTTATTCCACAATCTAGATGAATTCTAAAAACGCATATCCAGATCGACAATTTCGAAGTTGTTCCCACAAATATTCGACTTTGTACTCCTGTTTTAATTAGGAGGATTGGAGGAAGTTTAAGTATTCCATTTATGAGAACTCTACTTGATAACTCATCGAACATTTTCTGAGCCATGTCTGGCGAATCTGTCAAAACATGCCACTTTTTAACACCCAAAGAGTCCGTGAGCTGGAGAAGATTGTAAGGTTCTACAAATCCCTTTCCCACCGATAGCAAGTCTCCAAGGCGATAGTGAACTATATTTTCATAATTCCTACTTTCAGCGCCTGATTTCGTTATGATTTCAAAAATCATCGTTACTGTATTTTTACTAAAGTTAATGTAAGAATAATGGCCCCTGCTAGAAATGGTCCAAAATTTTATTTTTGTGAAATCGCTATTGCTTTCAGGAAAAACAACAAATCCTAATTTCTTAGATAACAAGGAAGCAAAGGAACGTAAATTGATCTTACGTTTCCGTGTATTAGCTTTATGACTAAAGTCATTAACTTCACTCCAGGTAATATATGAGGGTAGAAGTTCAGCTATCTCCATCGAACGGCGTGTAACACCGCCAGTATGGATGACTAAATGGACTCGTCTACCTGAGCTTATTGTTAAAAAATCGAGAGTAAATGCGAGTGCATTTAGTTGGGAACCGAATCCTCCCCACGAATGAACTCGTAGGGGCGGTAATACTGAATTTAAGTTTAACATTTACTATTAGTCCCGTGAGGAGTTAATCATTTGAGCATAAATTACTGAGTGAAGTCTGCAGGTATTTTCAATCGAGAACTCAGCTAACTGTCTACGTTGGTGAATTAGCACTTCGCTCAATAGATTTGGGTGAGTGATGAGTTCTTCCACCCGCCCTGCCATCTCCTCAGGAGTATCAGTGTCTAGCAGCCCTGGGTGTTTCATCCCCAGAACTTCAGGGATTGCAGAAACTCGCCTTGCAACTATAGGCACTCCTTGCAACATCGCCTCCAAGAGTACTAAACCGAAACCCTCATAGTTTGAACTGAGTATAAATACGTCTAATCCTTGGTAGAAGGTTTCAGTTTCAGTAAGTTGTCCAATCCAATCTACTGCGTCATCAATTCTCAAATCTTTTGCAATACTTAAGAGTTCGAGTTTATCAGGCCCAACCCCAACGATTGACAACCTATATTCAAAAGAACTGCTTTTGCGCAAAATCTGTAAGGACTTAAGGAGTAAGGCCAAATTTTTTTGAGGAACCAACCGAGACACCGTCCCAATCTGGATTACTTTGCTCACTTCTTTAGGGGATGGCAAGGCAACAACTCTAGTATTTTGAAGTCCATAATGAACCACATAGTTACTCTGTTTAGGGCTAAGTTCGCGAGATGAGATAAGGAAATCAGTTACGGCCCTTGAGATTGAAATAGATGAGCTAGCTCGATGAAGCACATACCTTGATAAGAGTATCGAAACAAACCTTGAACCTTTTGGAAAAAAAGCTTCTGCATTATGTCTTGTTACTATAAATGACTTTTTTGGAAGAGCAATGGCACACAGCAACTCTGCACGGGGTAGATGTGCATGAAAAACAGTTTTATGATCCTTAATCTTTTTTCTAAGCCGGAGAATTTGTTGGAAGAAGCCTAAAGATGAAAAAGATGTGTTTATCTCAACTCCAGCACTCAAGAACTCTTTCAATAGCCGTGGGTTGTCCTTGAGAAAAATCACTTCAATTTGGTCTCCTGACTGCCTTTGGAAGGATGCTAAAGTCAAGAGTTGCTTTTCAGCCCCTCCTAAGTCAATCGTCGTTATAATGTGACAAATATTAAAACTCATACTCAGTTTTCCCTATTTAGAATCGCTAGTAGTCGAATTATCCAAGAATCTAGTGAATGATTTTGCTTAGCAAGTTCATAACGTCTGTAGACCTCTCTTATATATTCGTCGTCTGATATGTGTTGTAAAGCACTTATCTCATCAATAATAAAGCTGATAGATTCCGAAGCGTGACCTTTACTCCAAGTGCCAAACTCACGACAATACTCTTGGTTCCAAGTAACCACAGGTAAACCCATAAGAGTTGCTTCAACCAAAGTCTTGTCTAGTGAGCCAATAAAGAAATTAAGGAATAATCCATAATGACTTGTCTGCTTAGGCAAGTTTCTGCGCTCAATCGGATTTAAAAAGTTAACGTTTCCTCTTTGGATTGATTTTTGGGCAGAAGCCTTACAAAACTGCAAATATTCTATTGAAGACGAACTCATTGCAGCGCCATAAATATCTAGCTTAAATGAATTATCATCTCCATTTAGTGATTCGATCAATTCAATCAAGCGATTGACATTTTTGGATGGGTCAAGTCTTCCGTAGTTGAGCATTTTCCCAATTGAGTATTTATCCCTTAAAGTAAATGGAAAGTGTCTTACGTTGACACCTTGATTAATAAATCTTATTTTTTCTTTATTAATCCTAAGATTGCAAGATCCAGGGGTAGACGAAGCTATTCTATTGACGAAGAATGAAGCCCAAATCAAATATGGGGAGTTGTGAGCATGCGCGTACCAGAGAACATGATGCATCTTAAGGAGCCAAGTAAAGGGCGAAATAAGCGCTGCATGAATATCAGTCATATGTGTAAAGACTACTGAGTGACGATTCTTTATTAGGAAAGGGAGAATAATTTTAATTACTCTGACTGCGTTACCAAAATGTGAACCTCTTCTCCAAGGGACTTCCACCACTTGTACATTTTTTGGGCGCAGGCTTGCATTTGATTCAGTGGTGAAAACTGTTACAGAATCAAAGAGCTTGGCAAGTTCAAAAGCTATTTCACTCTGGTGGGAAAAGACCATAGAATTGGGGTTCATGGAATAATTGACTATTATTAGGTCCACGACCAAGAACCCTACAACACCGGCGAGAAGTGAGATGAGACTTGAGTACTCCTGTTAATGGTTTGCGAGATGGGGTGTAAATTTGAGGGAATTCCGACTAACTTCTAGCCTCAAAGAAAAGAATATTGCCATCCCATTTAAACTTCTATCTAAGAGAGATCACAAGCTTCTAGTTTTGGTAATCGGCCTAACTCTCTTTCTTGCTTTCTTGGATCTATTTGGAGTCCTTCTCATTGGAGTTATGAGCTCCCTTTCAATTACAGGGCTGGGTTCAGCGCAAACAGGAAATCGAGTTGATTCTGTTCTGACCTTCTTGGGCCTCGACGGTTTTAGCCTGGAACGGCAAGTAGTGTCTCTGGGGTTATTGTCAGCCGTAGCCCTTATTGGCAAGACATTGCTATCCCTCGTGATTATCCGAAGAACTCTATTCTTTCTCGCAAAGCGCTCAGCTTCCATGTCGCGCCTATTGATTTCCAAGTATTTTACGATTCCAGTATCTCGAATTAATCAACGATCGGCTCAACACTCCATTTACACTCTTACCGATGGAGTCACCACAATTATGGTGGGTGTTATCGGAGCCTTAGTTACCCTAATCGCCGATGTCACACTCTTACTGGTGATGGGAGCAGGTTTATTCTTCGTCGATCCCGTAACAGCCACAAGTACAGCTGTGATTTTCGGGTCATTGGCCTATATTCTCTATCGTAATATGAATAATGACATGAAGAAATTAGGAGAACGTCAAACAACACTAGGAATTGAAAGCTCCCAAAGAATTTATGAGGCAGTAACTTCATATAGAGAACTTCTGGTTCGCGACCGAAGGGGTTACTATGCAAGCAAGATTGGTGGAATTAGGCTGGATTTAGCTAATGGCCAAGCAAAAATGAGTTTTTTGAGCGGGCTTAGTAAGTATATTTTGGAAATAGCGCTAGTTATTACCGCTTTATTGCTCGCTTCGTATCAATTTTCCAGCACGACTGCTTTTCGCGCTATTGCAACCCTTACAGTTTTTGTTGCAGCAAGCACTAGGATTCTGCCAGCAATACTTAGGCTACAGCAAGGATTTTTAGGGATAAAAGTCTCACTAGCACAGGCTAAGCCGACCTTAGACCTTATCGAAGAATTTGCTTCTGTGATTCCAGAAAACCTAGAGATAAAACCCATTTCAAGGGATCACAAAGATTTTAAAGGTAGCGTAAAAGTTTCGGAAGTTTGTTTCGAGTATGAAACGAAGATTGAAGTATTGAATAATATATCCCTGAGTGCAGATCCTGGAGACTTTATAGCGATTGTAGGTGGATCTGGCGCAGGTAAAACTACTTTAGTTGACGTTATACTCGGAGCCTTAGAGCAGAAAAGTGGCACGGTCGAGATTTCAGGAAAGTCTCCAAAGTTAGCCTTTTCTAATTGGCCAGGGGCGGTAGCTTATGTACCCCAAGATTCTCCCGTTATTAATGGAACTATCCGAGAAAACCTCGGCTTGGGTTATCCATTAAGCGATGTTGAAGATCTTCACTGCTGGAAAAGCCTAAAAATTGCGCGCCTTGATGAATTTGTCGCGACTCTCCCAAATAAACTAGACACATATGTAGGCGATAGAGGAACGCGGCTCAGCGGGGGACAGAGACAAAGGTTAGGCATAGCACGCGCTTTACTTACAAATCCAAAACTTTTGATTTTGGACGAAGCTACCAGCTCATTAGATGCTCTAACCGAGTCGGAGATTTCTCAGTCACTACGCAGTTTTAAAGGAAAAATTACACTACTTGTTATAGCTCATAGACTCTCGACGGTTGTTGAAGCAGATAAAATCTATTTCCTTGAAAAAGGAGTTGTCAGAGGAGTCGGGAACTTCTCGGAACTAAAGCAGAAACTTCCAGAGTTTTTAGCCCAGGCAGAGTTGATGGGCCTTTAGTGAAAATTCTAATAACTGGCGCAGCTGGCTTTATAGGAAGCCACTTATTTAAAACCACACTTGATTTGGGCGAAGATGTTATAGGGGTTGATAACCTATCTGACTATTATTCAGTAGACTATAAATTAAATAGACTTGCTCATTTAGGCTTGAGCAACACTAATAAGTTTATCAAATGTGATATCTCAGATTTCCAACAAATTGAATCAATTATTTCACGAGTGAAACCAGATTATGTGGTTCACTTAGCTGCACAAGCAGGTGTAAGGATAAAGCTTGCAGACTCTGACTCATATATTTCATCAAATATAATTGGCTTTCATAATGTAGTTAGAGCTGCAATAAATAACGAGGTCAAAGGTGTTCTATATGCGTCTTCCTCGAGTGTTTACGGAGATGCGACACCAACGCCTTATAAAGAGTCTGCGGTTTCATTAAGACCTAAGAGCATCTACGGAATTACTAAACTCAGCAATGAACTCTTTGCTGAGATTCAATCAAAATCAAGTAAATTACGTTTCCGCGGTTTACGTTACTTTACGGTTTACGGACCATGGGGTAGACCAGACATGGCTTACTTCAGGATAGCCGCTGCGTCATTCGGGCAAGGAAGCTTTACGTTGTTTGGGGATGGTTCTGTACGTAGAGACTTCACTTACATTGACGATGTTGTTGATAAAACCATTTCCCTACTCATGGATCTAGCTCGTAGAAGTGAGGGGTTTAATGACGTAGTAAATGTTGGAGGGAGTAGACCTTTAGATATGAGCTACCTTATTGAATTAATCTCAAAAAGGGGCGATAACCGTCTTCAAATCAATCAAACCACTGAGAATCAGTCCGACTCACTCATTACCATGGCAGATAACGCTTACTTGAAATCAATAATTGGAGAGTCTAAATTTACTGACCTAGAAAGCGGTGTTGAGCTTCTTATGGATTGGGCAAAAGCAGATACTATAAGAGGAGAGCTGTTAAATTGGATCAAGAGTACAGTTTAATTTCTCCCAATATTTGCAATTTACAATTAAGATATTTCAGTTAGGAGGAGTAATGGGATCAGTTGTAAAAAAACGCCGCAAGCGAATGGCGAAAAAAAAGCATAAAAAACTTTTAAAGAAGACTCGAATTCAGCGCAGAAACAAGAAGTAGCTCTAGAGTTTTACCAAAACTAGCTTCTTGGAAATTGATGTAACCGCGTAGCGAACCTGATTAATTGTGATTATTGCGCCGTCCTTAACACTATTGAGAATCGCGCCATTGCTTAATTTAGGCGTTGAGCTATACGAGCTAATTGAACAGAGGCGCCCCTGGCATCCAAAAAGTAATCCCTTTTTATCAATAAAAAGCGGAGAGCCAGGGGTTCCATGCTTTTCAGGAGATAATCGACTGGGAAATTCATCCTCTCCCACTATTAGAAATCGAACTTCATCAGCGTTAGGTAGACGGATACCGCTTGCAGCAAGCCATACCACTGCAATTTTATCTCCAGAATCACTTATCGAAACATCATAGCCAGCAACTGCAACGCCATTATCTGGACCATCAAGGGTGCTATATCTCCAATCTTCAGGAAATATGGAGTTGCGCTTAGCAAGTCTTACTTCACCTTGAGTAGCAACATTACTTGAGGAGAGTGTTAGTACTGAATCATAAATCAGATAAACACTCTTACCGCTTGCTACTGCGCTTAGAGAAAATCCAACATCTCCAGTCGTTCGACCTTCGCTCTGCCGGTCTCCATCAACAATTTCATATATCCAGCCACTTTTAGTAAGGGCTGCGCCAAGAATTATTCCTTGAGACTCATCCCGATAGAAAACTTGAACTCCAGCAGGGGTAACAGCGCAAGCGTTGGAGACGCTGACATCACTTGAGGTTTTTCGCCTGGTGCTCTCTTGATAATTCTGAACATCTTCGCCATCGCCATCTACAGTTTCATAGCGCCACTTCTTGCCATCGTATGAGGCGTGACGAAGATCTTTTTTCTCAGTATCGGTATAGAAAATATGGAGCTTCTCACCCGCCTTTGACCTTGAAATACAGAGCGATACTGGACCAGCTAAGTTCCTATCTGACCTTCCACCTGAAGTTGAAACTCCATCAATAATTGATGTCTTCCAGGAGTTTCTAACAAGTGTTGCTAGTTTTAGATTCCCAGAAATGGCATCAGAGTATGCAATTACTTGGCTCTTTTTAAATACTCCAGATGCAAGGTATTTAACATCAGCTCTCTTATCAATAGTTTTAATCTTTGCTGTGGAGCGAGGGGTTACCTCATTACTGGTAACAGCATCCGATTCACCATTATCGTTCTTAGCTCTAATGGTAAATGAGTAACTACTTCCATTACTTAGCCCAGTTATCTTGGCAGGGCTTTGAGTAAAGCTTCGCTCCTGTCCTCCAGGGTTGATAGTGACTGTGTATCCAGTAACTCGATCGATTCGGCGACAATTAGGGGAATCAAATGTTAATAGCGCGTATTTATCGCCAACTAAAGCTCTAACATCAATTGGTTTTGTAGGAAGGCTCTGTGCTTTATTTGCTGGAGGCTTTGACAACATATCTTCAATCATCGCTAAGGCAATACTTCCTGGAGCTCTAAAGACCTCTCCAGTGTCAAGCACAGGAGTCATAATGGAGTTTGTCCCGGTAGCTGAAAACATTGCTTCATCAAGATGGGTAATTGATGAGCCATCTTCATAACTCTGGGGCGAATAAAGCTTGGGCTTTACGCCATTATTTGCAGCTGTCGCTTGCGAGCCAGCCCAATAAAGCGGCGATGTCATAGCTTTACCTAAATCAACTGAGCGAGCACAAAAATCTGTAAATAACCGACCATCACTGAGTTGAACATATGCATCATATGGAGTGGGTTGGATCAAATATCCAGTCCCAAAAAACTTGTCATATTCCGCATTTGATAGAAAGCCCAAACCATGGCCAATTTCATGTAAAATGGTGCTTGCGAGGTCATAACTAAATCGTCCTGGCTTGCCATCAATTGCGGTATACCAGAGCGCATTTGAATTAAAACGCAGGACGATATCTGGCTTTCCTGGAGCGAGATCTCTCTTTGCTAAGCGATCTGCCAAAATGGATGGATACCAAAGATCTATATCTGGGGCTCCATCAAAGGCGTTGAAGTAATCACCGGGACGAGCCGAACCCAGAACTCCATTTATAGTTGAAGGCTCCCAATATGCT
>Ga0194116_10003736_pt1 | contig 18065 bp, 5 predicted proteins | sample TA2MahsurfametaG_4_FD_148617 | JGI IMG/M metagenome (GOLD analysis project Ga0194116, IMG submission 148617) | Freshwater microbial communities from Lake Tanganyika, Tanzania - TA2015008 Mahale S9 surface | ecosystem: Environmental > Aquatic > Freshwater > Lake | place: Tanzania: Lake Tanganyika...
TCCCCATTTAACTTATCATAAAATTCTATTTTCTATAAAAAACTATAAAAATAAATAAAAGTCTTTATATATTTAAAATTTGAAATTAAATTAATTTAATTGATACTATAATCACCCTAAAATTATTGATATTTCCTTGATATTTTTGAAAATGAATTATTTCAAGGTTTACAATATATAATAATATCTTGTTTGATATTGAAAAAACATTATTATAGATGAATACAATTTTTTAATAAAAAAAAGAGAAATCTTAAGAAAGTCCAAAAATTTCTTAAGATTATATTTATTTAAAAAAATTTAAATATATTCTTTATCAAATTTAATGATTTAAAAATTATATTAAATTTATGTAATTAATTCAAGGATGATCCTGAAGACTTAAGCCACAAAGGAGTATATTTTTCATCCATTTTACTTTTTAGACTTTGTACTTTATAAAAACTAAATAAAAAACCAAATGTAACAAATGCTATAGGAACACCATTTTTAACTCTATTGGAAGGAGTATTTAAAGGATCTAATAACTGCAAAAATTTTATTGTTAAAAATCCATTTCCTAAACAAGCTAAAGTGAAAAAAGTTCCATAATAATAGTAAGAAGTTAATTTTTTATTATCTGTTTTTGTAGTCATTCCATTATTTTTGCACTATATAAAAAATAATTTTTTACTTTCATAAACGCTCCATTGAAAATAGGTGCATTCTTATTTTGTTCTTGTAAACTTTTAATATATATCTCATCTTCAAATGGGCCACTATCTGATTCAAATGATTTTTTATTAATAGTTGATATTTGGTTTTTTACAGTGTAAATTGAAGCCATTTCTATATTAAAAAAATAATCTTTCACAAATATTTAAAACTTTTAAATTTTATTTAATAAAATTAATCCATAAATTCAGATAAGAAAATTTTGTAATTAAAAATATTTAAATATTATAAAATTTAAAGTTAAAAAATAAAGATTCTCTTTTTAATGTAATGACTGGAACCATTTAGATAGAAACAACATTTTGGTCAATTATATTAAAAAATGCTTTTCATCAAATTTCAGGCATGTAATTAATTTGTTAATTAAAAATTTTATTTATAATTATATATTAATAAAAGCATTATTATTTAATTTTTATCAGGATTCTTTGAATTTATTATTGAGTTTGCTATAATTCACTATTATTAATTGAATTTTCTACTTTATTATTCTTCTTTTTCTTTTTTTCTGGTTTGATTTCATAATCGAACAAACTATTCGGCTCTTGAGCCTCTAATTCTAATTTTCCTGTCTTATAATCAGAACCCATTTCAAACTAAAAAAAGAGTTTAATAAATTAAAAATTTATTAAGAGAAATAAATAATATGTATTTTTTGTGAAGGTAAATTTAAAAGTTAAGCCGAAAATTAAATACTTCGACCGTTGGGAGATCTTGATATTCTGGTTTCTTAGCAGTTCTTCTTGTACATTTGTACAATATCCAGAATGTAAGCAGGAGCGCTATTCCGATTCTACATTAATGAATATGTTAAAAATTTACATTTTTAAAGAAATTAATAAATCTAATTTTTTCAGAAAAAAAGAATATATCCGGTTTTTCAAAAGCTTATGCTTTATAATAAAAGTAAAAAAATCTTTTGATAAATCAATTTTCTTACATTAATTTTATTATCTTATCTAAAATAACCCAAACAAAAGATTCGTCAGGTAACAGTCCTTTAGCCGGTGCCTCTTTTTTTACGGTACTATTTTTAATATTTTCACAGTATCTTCCAGTATAACCTACTTCACAAATACATTTTCCCAAATTAATATCATAAAATCCATGAACACAACTTATTAAAGTCTTGGAGTTATCATTATTATTATTTGTTTTTATTTCTGTAGAAGATTTAGTTGTATAAGTTGGGGTATCTATATATGTTTCAGTGCCTTGGTGGTAATTATCCTTATTTGGAGTTCCGACGTCAATTGCGCTTGTACCTCCTTTTTCATCTTCATAATCTTCTTCATCAATTTCACAAATTTTTGTATTAGGGTTTACTTTACCTTCGCAAATTTTGCAATATTTTCCAGTATAACCATGCAAACAAGAACAATGATATCTTTTAAGAATATTATCAAAGATGAGTTTACCATGTTCCCCACATTTATTGTTTCCTAGATTAGCTGGAGGTGAAGGTGGTGTGGGTATAGGCTTTTCTACTTCTAATTTTGTTTTATCTTGAATTTCTGTTTTTTTCTGGGAAATGTTGTCTGCCATTGCAAATATTTCTTCTTTTTTTGTTTCTATTCGGAAAGTTGGCAAATTTACTATTAAAGTGAATTTAGAATAATTTACATCGAAAAGCCACTTATCTTCAAATTCGAGTTTATAAGATTTATTATTTTCAAAATTTGAAGAGAGGAAAAATAAATCCCAAGATTTGCCATCAGATGAGCCATAAACTTTGTCTGGCTGAATTCTTAATTCTATGTTTTCGGAGTTTTGATTATTATCAAGACCATTATTATTACTATTACTATTAGAATTATTATTTTGAGAATTTTTATTATTCGGAACTATTTTGAAATAAAAAGCTTCAACAATATTCATGAAGTTTTCCAAGTTTGTAATTTGCTTGTGTTGATGTGTGAATGGAGTTTTAGATAAAGATAAACGAATATTTATGTCTTCATCAATAGCTTTGAATAAAAAGGCTCCTGGAGGGAATATAGAATAAACCTCAGGTTTGGCATTTTTATGATTAAGGCTGACAATATCTAATTTGTATTCGAAAGGTAAGCATAAATGGTTATCAATTCCTGAATATGAACGAATATCACGCGAAATCTCCATCCATATATTTTCCATGATGATAATAGAATATTTTCCTTTAGATAAATTTGTATTGATAATTCTCTTATATAAAAGAGTACCTGAAAATTTATTAAAATAAACATCAGAAGTAGCTATAACATGCGATTTTGTAAAGTCTTCTAAGTCATATTGAACAATAAAAGCATCAAAAAGAGAAATGCTATTGTCATAACCGATTTCCATAGTAAGATGAGACTCTTCATTTATTTCAAAATCCACTTTATATTCGAATCCATCAAATTGTTTATTTTTTGTGTAAATTTCAGAATATTGATTCTCAGTTATATAAGAGAAATCAATAATTTCATGGTAAGAATTATCACGGAATTTTTCTTTACCGATATTGGTTAAAGGCAAAATATATTTGATTACATTACCATTTTCAACTGGACAAGCAAACTTTTTGGAGAGGTTTTGAAGTGAATTAATAGAAATATCCAAGCCGTATATTGGGCAAGTTCCACTGTTATTAGCTTCATTAAACTTTTCACCAACTTCTTTTTCGAGTTGAATGAGATAATCATCATTATTACTTAGATTAGAATTATTATTTTCAAAATCATTATTTGTGTCTAAAACTGAATTCTTTTCAACGAACCAAGCAATATTCCTTTCTTTTTTATTATGTGAAATAAGTTCTATATTTTCGCGAATCAGTATATTTTCTTTTACAACATTAATATTTTTATTTTCACCTTGTCCAAGACTTCTTTGCTTTAATTTTGGTACGATTATAAAATTTTTGGGCCTCATATTATAAATAGTAATTCTTAATAGCGAATCATATTTTACATTTAACGCAATCTCATTTAAATTTTCATTTATTTTCGAAAGCTGATGAGAATCGAAATACAAAGCAGAATTTAAATGAATATTATATTCTCCTTCAGAATCAATTTTAGAATTTTCATTTTCGGAATTGTAAGTGATTTTTATTGGAAGAATTTCGCCATTGCATTTAGGTTGTAAAAATAAACGCTTGGAGTCTTCCTTTATTTTTCTTGTATCAAAGATATGATTTTTGAAAAGAGATTGAGAATCCTTAATATTATCCAAATCAATTACATGGATATCCAAACTGAAAATTAAGCAATCCCAATCATTAACAATAATTGGGGAAAGGAGTTGAATTTCAATAATATATTTTCCTTTAGGAACGACTATATCTAAGAAGCCATTATTCTTATACATGAAACTTTCCCATTTTTTATTTTGTGAAATAACCATAACTGAAATATTGTTAAAAAGTAAATCTGATCCTAATTCAATTAAAATTCTATTTTTTTTCGAGTTCAAAGCTACATTAGTTTTTCCTAAAATTATCACTCCATCTTTTTTAATTTTCATATTCGACAAATCATTTTTGTTGATTTTAAAATCATCAACATGATAGAAATAAGATTTTGATTTTGTGTTGTATTTTAACATCGCAGGCAAAGAGCTACTTTGACATTGATGATAAGTGCTTAGAAGATTATTATAAGAATATATTTCTTTTACTCTTGAAGTTGGGTTTATTCCAACATACATTAAAATTAAATGATTTAAGGAATCATAAATGTAATTTTTTGAATCAACATTTTCTAACTTAATTGAGAGCTCATAATCTCCTTTTGGCAAAATCTTTATAAAATCTTTTTTATAAACTGAATGGTTTTCAAGTCTCAATGAAAGAATTTCTGTTTGAATATCATGTTCTACGGATAACTCCACCAAAGATTCATATTCTAAACTAAATTTTATATTATTTATTATTTCTTTGTCAGAATTTGTAGTATTTCTTCTTAGGAAATATAAGTCATGATGATTTATGTATTTAGAAGTTTCTAAAAACTTTAAGGAATTTAGAGTAATTGGTAATCTAGAAGGAATATCTAGATTATCATCCTTGATTATAGAAGTACTAGCAATTTCAATGTCTTTGAAATGTCCTCTACTTTTTTTCGCTTCTGCGATTACATCATAAATTGCACAAACCCGAGATTCATTTGTGAATGTAGTTTTTAAAGCTGGCAAATACAAATAAATTGCGTATTTACCTGTTGGTAAATTTTTAACAATTAAGCTGCTTCGGTTTTCGAAGATTTCCCCAAAATCCAAAATAGCAGAGTTATCGATATTAGAATATTTCAAAACATTTGTTTGTAAATTAGAAATATTATTTTTATTGTTATTTTTAGATTCTGAATCTTCTTCGATATTTTCTTCTATTTTTTCTTTCACTAAAAATATATTAAGGGGAGATTGCAAAAAGTCATGTAAAATTTCTAATTTAAAATCGATTTCTGATTCCACATTTAATTCTGAGAATTTTATTTCAACATCATAATCTTTTCTGATCATATAAACATATCCTGAATCTTTATCCTCTCCTAGATAAATATTTCGAGTGTCATATTTAAAAATTTTATTATCTTTCAAAGGAAGAGAATCTGGGATTATTTTGAGGTCAGTTAGCTGAGAATATTTTGCACTTTCAGGACAAGCATAATTATGATTAGCTTCAAGTGCAATCTCCATTTTAAATGTTTGGCAATTATTATTAGAATAAATATTTTCTTCTTGCGAAATTGTGTTAGAACCTTTGAATAATAAAACGATCTCGTATTCGGTGTTGTCTTTAATTAATTCCATCACAGTTTCAAAGAAGACATCTTGCTTAGATTCTGCTAATATTTTGTAATCGTTATTCTTAATAAGCTCTCTTAATTGAATATCTATATCCACATAATGACATTCAACATATACTCTTAGCATCATTTTTTCTGAATATTTTAATCTGAATTTAATAATTTCTTCTGCTTCACCAATGGTTGGCACTAAGAAGTTATCAAGAATATGAACATCAGTATTAAATTCCATGTATCTTAAATTAGAAAGACTTTTGGGAATTGGAATACCTTTATTTCTACAAAGCCAATTATGAGAAACATATTTCTGACCTCTTGCTGGAATTTTTACATAACCTTCATTTGTTAAGATATTAACCAAATCACTATCCCTGTTGATAAAACTTAAATTTACGTCAATCTCTGCAAAATACGCTTTTAATAATTCAACATCTTTGACTTGATTTGAAAAATTATTTGAATGAAGTCTTCTATAATATCTTAAAGTGAGTACATATGTTCCTGCTTCGAGTGGGCCACTGTTTAAGACATTCATATTTTTCTTATGCAAAGCAGTATTTATTTTCTTTGAATTTATTTCTGTTAAATACCATGCTGCATCTAAATATAGGAAATCAGATTGAACAATAGCAAATAGCTCCAATTTAGAATCATCATTAGAATCAATACTAAATGACATTTCAGCAAGAACAATACTTGGTTCGAAGGTTTTTATATCTTCTTTATCAATGAAAAATGGGTTTTTAATTTCAACTTGATATCTGTTTAGCGCGAAATCACGACTAAATAAATCTTTTTCATTTTTAACTAAATCAACTAAATTAAGTTTATTAAATACAGGTTTGTTTTTATGTTTAGCAACCATTCGATTAATATTTTCTTGAACTAAACGGAAATTATTTATAGAAAACTCAATTCTAATAGATTCACATTTATGAAAACCATTTGCTGGAGGGAAGAATTTGTATAAAATTTTATATTCTCCTGGTGGAATTTCAATAACAATTACATCTTCAAAGTTTTTTGCATTAGATCTTGCAAGTAAAATATAATCACTACCTTGTTTATAGTAGAGCTCTATATCAGTGTCGATTCTTCCGTGAAAAACTACTAGACGTAATAAATTGAATTCTTTTATTTCAAAAAAGGTTTCGTGTACAAGGCCTTTAAAAATTGAATCATCAACTCTGAAGTTATCTAATATATGGAATCCCCATTTTTCGATATATTTTGAATCTCCTAAATAACCTTTGATATTCAAGCTATTAGGCAAAGGATCATTTTGGCATATTGCAACTTCTTTTTTATCTTGTAAAATCTCATTTGAAGCTTTAACTGATTTAATATCAAATAACATCTCAAATTGAACACATTTGTTGAATTCATTTGAAGAAATATTGATATTAGAAGGAATTGGGCTAATATCATAGAACCATATTCTAAAATAAGTATCTGAAGGTAGCATACGAGAAAGTAAAACAGCGTTTTCTTTTTTAATTGCTGTAAAACAATGAACTTCACAAATTGGAGTTTTCACATCTTCAAATAAATTTTTTAAATTTTGGGAAGTTATTTTTTTATGATCAATTTTTAGACTTAAAGGAAGTTCTACTATTTCCAATAAAACTCCCACTTGACCATTTAAGAAGCTTGAATGAATTTGTATTTCAAGAACAAGCTCTTGATCAAAGTGATCAGGAACATAGAAATAGTCATGGAAAAAGTAAACTACATCTGTTAAATTATATTTTTTTTCATCTCTTATATAAGAATATTTTGTAAATTCTTTCTTCAAATTTTCATAAAAAATAGTATGATAATCAAACAATTTGTTTCCTTCTCCTATGAGATAAGGAAGATTTTCTGTCTTTGGACAGTTTTTTTCATTTTGAGAAATTAGCTGTATTTCTTCAATAGCAGGGAAAATCTCTAATTCCATAAATGCATTGAAACATTCATCTTTTAGGCTCTCACTATTTTCTGAATTCTTTTCAGGATCAGTTTCATCATTTTCTAAAACATCTCTTATGTAAAAGTTTATTTTATAACTTTGAATATTGCCATTTTCATTTAAAGGATTAATAAATACGTCTAAATGAGAAGCACTTCCAAGGCCTGCTGGACCAGTAAAAATTTCTCCACTTTCTACCGGTTCATCTTTATTATTCAGAAGAAACATTGAAACTATATGTGAACTTTTCGAGTGTTCCAAATGTAATTTCAAATGGGAACGTGTTTTAATTGTAAATACTGTAGAGTAATGAGAACCTGCAAAATGCTTAAATGAATATTTTCTTGCTATATGGAATTTTCCGTCTAAATGTAAATATCCCAAGCTATCCAAATTAAAGGGTACAAAAGGGAAATTACATTTCGCTTCAATTTCAGAATTTTCATTTTCAACGTTCAATTCTGCAGCATCTTCTTTTTTGAGATTTTCATAATCATTTTTATTTAGCTTATTTTTCTTCAAGTCTTCTTCGTGATTTTTTGTATTAAAATCTTTATCTAAATTTTCTTTTGGTTTAATTTTCAATAATTCACAATCAGGATAGGTCAAATTTGGATTAGTACATGATGAGCAATCTGAAGCTCCGGTAAAATTAGAATCGCATTTACATGAAGGGTATATAAAATCTTTTTTGTTTCCTGCATTATTAGAATTCAAAACATAATCCAAATTTAGGCTGCTTTTTAAGCATGTTCCATGTTCACTACAAAAATTTTTATCACAATTTTCTTGAGAAATGCATTTAAAATTAACCATTACATAGCCTTCGATGCAATCAAAACATCCTTTTCCGGTATATGGTTCTTCACATTGGCACTCCCCATTTTCCAAGCAATTAAAATGAGTGTGTGGGTTGCAATTGCAACTCTTTGTACAATATTTATGCACAAGTGGTTGATCTGAAAGAATTTTTTTTTCTTTATCCTCTGAAATTAATAAATCTAAATTATAAATTAATTCAAAACACTCATCTTTTGGTAGAGTATTTTTTTTAAATAAAATTAAAAAGGCCTTTTGTAGTCCTCCCTGAATATAAATGCTTGATGCTTCAATTTTATTACGATTTCGAATATTTTCAAAATAGAAAACATCTTTGAGTTTTTTGTTTGGATGTTTTAATTTAGGAGAAAGTGGATCTTCAAATTCAATTAAAATTTTGAATTTTTTATCGACACGAATATTAGAAATATTAGTTGGTGTAACGTCCATAATTCTATTAAACATTGACTCGAATTTTGCTGTATTTATCCCTTGATCTGGTTTATTAATCAAACTATACTGGAGGCTTAGATTAAATCCAAAGCAAAGCTTATTTTCTGATTTAATTTTTTTACGAATCTTTAAATCATTTATAATTTGGAGTAAATGATTTGCAGGAACATTCTGCTTTATTGTTAAGTAATAAATTCCTGGATCAACAATATATTGAATTTCATTTCTAATAGCCATACTATCTTGGAAATTTATGTCATCTTGGATTCCCCATTTTCCGTTTTGAAGTATATTTCCGTTATTATCTCTTAGAGCAACATTCATATCAGATGTTAAGAAGTCATAGCTTGCAGAAATTGAAAAAGTAAAAGAATTTCTTACATCTAATTTTATATTGTAAATAAATGGCTCATCCAAACGAGACTTTGTAAGCATTCCAGTATTTATGTAAGAATAAAAATATGTATCCTGGTGATTGTCTATTGAATTATTTTCTGTATTATTTTCCAATTTCGAATAATCTAAAATCAAATTTTCCGGGATATAAAATTCTCTTTGGGCAAATTCGACTTTAGATAGTTCATTTGGATTATTTGAATTTGATTGTAAAATAATACTCTGTTGAGGAAGTGCTGAAAAAGAGTCTTGGAAATTTATATTATTATTACATTTTAAATGTGAAACTACTTGTAAGACAGGCATAATTGATATTTTTAATTTATATTTGTTACAAGAAGCTTTTAAATTAAAATGTAAAATTTTAATCACATAAGGAGATGCTTTTTTAGCAAGTCTTGCTATAAAAGACTCGGATTTTTCCTTTCCTTCTGAAAAAGCAATGGGTTTTTCGTCATATTTATTTTCTAGAATAAGCACTTTGGCATTATTGATTTCAAAAGAATGATAGAAAATTCTAATTATTGAATTTTCAGGGATTATAATTTCAGTTGTTTCTTCTTCTGAAGAAACTTTTAATATTAGGCTTAAATTTATACTTCCATCAATCTCCTGTTTATTCATATCTTTCTCTTCATCTTCATATTCATTGAATAATTTGTTGGGAAGTTCATTATAATCTTCGCAAGGGGTATTAGTATCAGCAATGAGCGATTCACCTGAGCTATTATTTGCTGTATTTTTATCAACACAATAGGGCCAATTCTTTTTGGGGTTTGTACAAGTGTTACAATAAATATTTTTTTCTTTTGAATATGAAGAAAAGCCTTCATCACAAAGACAGCGTTTAGCATTTGGATTAGAATTGTTTGAATCTTGAATGCATTTTCCATGTCCACTGCAATTAACCAAATCATTGCAATCTAAAAGAACCTCCAAACATTTTCCATTTTCAAAACTAAATCCATTTTCACATTCATTACATTTTAAGCCTTTATATGGTGAATAACAAATACATTCCCCGTTTTTCCCACATTTGTAGCTGCTTTTTGGGTTGCAATCACATTTCTGAGTACAGAACTTGTGCTCCATTCCATCATCTTCGAATTTATTATAGTATGGATTATCAGAAGCAATTTTAAATATATAGCATAAATTATTTTGCATATTTTTGGAGCTAAATGAGAATTTAAAGTTCACAAAATCTCCGTAATCTACATTATGTGGGTATATTTTTGCTCTTGTATTCGGGTCTTCTAAGTAGCAGAAATCCAAGAAATCACGATTAGAAAATTCCTTATTTAAATCAATATCTTGAGAAAATTTAATATCTATGTCAAATACTTTGTTAATTTTAACATTTTTTTTCATTGGAGGCTCAAGTGCCAAAATAGAGATTTTTGAAGGATTTATTTTTTCTTCCTTGTCAATATTATTTAAATTGATTTCGGAATTGATTTCATCTTCGGTATTTTCCTCAGAATTTTGAGTTTGCTTTTTTTCCATATCATGCTTTAGATGTAGTTCACTGAATTCCCATTCTATTTGGAAGTTCAAACATAATTCTTCTAATTCTTTTTTGAAAGTGCGTCTTAAAATATTTCTAAACATCTTATGGAAAGTTAATTTGATATTGTAATTTCCTTTCTTTAAATTTACTGCTATGACTTTTTTAGTTAAAATTCCTGAATTTTCGCTATAAAGACTATGTGTAGTTGAACCGATTTCAAGAATATTATTTTCTTCATTATTTTGTGTATCTGCATCTTCCAAAGTGATATCCATAAAATTATCAGAATCAATATACTGAAGCATTAGCATTGCCGCATATGAATGCTTTAATTCTAATTTAATATTTTTATAAAAATTTCCTTCTTTGTCTTTTTGCATATTGTTGAAATCATCATTATCTGGTTTAATATGTGAGCTGATCTCACCGATTTGAGGTTTATCAACTATAAGGCTTTCCATAATCTTTTCATCTTGTTGTTCACAACTCAAGTATTCGCTTTTATAAATATCCCTTGGAATAATTGACAATAATAATTCATAGCTTCCACAATTCACTTCTTCTAATGTTTTATCAAAGGTAAGATTTAAAATATAAGGGCTCTTAGAGCTCTCCAAATGATAGAGGAGAACACCCATATAATCATTATGAGAATATCTATAAATAACATTTTTATCTCTATAAACTTCTATATAAACATTTGCTTCTTTTGCATATTTTGGAATAATTTTTACATAAATCATGGAAGTTGTTGGAATATAAAATGTTGTTCTAGTTTCACTTGAATCCGAAGGAAGAAGAAACTCTCCATAAATATCTACTAAGCCATTTGCTGCTTGTGGGCCTCCATATTTCTTTATAATTGAATCGAATTTAGAATTCTGCTCCGAAAACAAAAACGACGGTAAATGATCATAAATTTTACAATTGTTCTTTTTCAAATTTTCTTTTTTTATATCCAAACTAGAATCAGTAAATTGGTTTTCATTTTTATATCGGGATTCGGAATCATTTTGATCATCAAAATGTGAATAACTTAATGTTAGAGTAGAACAAACACTCAAATTATCAAAGCTCTCAGGAATTATTTCTATAAAGTATTCAGTATGAGAATTATAATGGAAAAATAACCAAAATATATTTTCATGATAAACTAATTCTGCTGGAGTTTCGTTCATTTCAATTTCATTTTGACCTTCTAATTTTTCAAATACTTTTATTTTATATGTTGTATCGAGATAAGGATTCAAAATTATCTCAGAAATAAAGCTTCCTTTTTGTCTTGATTTCTCTATTTTAATTGTATGTTTAATTTTTTCCATTTCTTCACTTTTTTCATTTAAAAATACAAGTTTTTCATAATGTTTATCTGTATTGTGTTGAATGTTGCTAATTAAATTTGAATTACAAATTAAATTATTGTTATTTCCTTTTTCATATACATTTTCTAATGTGTTGGAAATTGGATTTATTAATAACAAGGCCTCGAAAAATAAGCATTTTTTGTCTTGATTGAGTGTTGAATCTTGGACTCCTCTAAAAGTAAAATCTAATTGATAAGAACCTTTTTCTAGTATTAAGTTTATGTAATTTTCTTTGCTTTCTACTTTTTCTTTTATCTTCTTCTTCGAGTTTCCAGATAGCTTATATAAATCAACAAAACTAAATATATTGTTATGTTCATCTGGTAGATGGAATTTAAATAAACTCTTTTCATGTATTCTGAATTTAATTTTTGATTCATTAGGATTTATTTTGAATTTTCCGAAAACATTTACATTATAACCTGTATCTTTTGAAAGCCATCCTGGTACATTTAAATAAATTGGAAGGGAATTATAAGGACAAGTCAAATAATTTTCTGAGACATGTTTAGAGAAAAAGTCAAATGGACGATTTTCAATTAAAATACTTGCAGAAAAATTAACACAAATTTTTTTATTTGGGAAATTGTTTTTATAAACGCTAAAATCTTTCTTTAAATCAATTAAATTATTTGAATAAAATTCAACTCGATATTTTCCTAATTCTAGCTGGATTCCTTTTAAGCTAAATAATCCTTGTTCATCCATATCTTCTATAGCAACTAAATCTTCCACTTCATCATAAAGGAAAAAGACTTTAAATGAAATACCCATAATAGAACTATAAGGATTTTCAACAGATATTGTTACTCTTGCTAAAGCGCTGCGGATTTCAAAAATATATGAATGTGAAAAGGGTTTATTTGATTTTGGATCGAATAAAAATTGAATTTGAGAAGATTGTGGATGTGAAATTTCTAAATCTAATTCCTCTTGAGATTCATTTTTACTCTCAATACTCTTAGAAGTTCCAAAAATTGATTTTGCGAGAAACATTTGCAATATTGATTTTGATCCGTAGCGGAAACAGCTGTTAGTTAATCCGATAATTCGTTCATATGCAATATCTTCAAGTTTTGGCTTGTTTTCTGTACAAGAATTTTCTATCTGATTGTTATTATTACTAGAATCTTCGTTTAATAATTTTTCGTTAATCATACTTATTTCCATTTTAAATAATTTGCAATTAGAAAAAAAATCAGATTGCTTGTTTGAATTATCTGATTTAAAAATAAGTTCATATTCAGTATTAGGTTTTAAGAAATGAGTAATATAATGCTGAGTTGTTTTAAATTCATTTTCTACAATTATAGGCTTGGAAGTTTTTAGTATTTTCTTGTTTTTAATAAGCGAAACTGTTAAGAATTCTTTTTTAATCTCATTTCCACTAATTTCGTTCTCTAAATCACTCACTTCATGAATTAATCTTAACAAAAAACCTTCTTTTGAAGTTTTAATTTTCATAGTATGAGGGTCTAAAGGAATTAATAAATGCTTAGAAAAATAGCTGAATTTTGGTTTTAATTTATTTTCAATTCCTAAATAAAGTAAGGAATTTAAAGATGATGGGAGAAACTCCAAGTCTTTATTATTGCATTCCCAATTAGCCATACGAGAATTTAAAGTTTTTTGTGCAGTTATTCGTATTTGAAATTCTTGGCATTTCGGAATATTATCAAGATCAATGTAATTCAATAACCTGGAATTCTCAACAACATCATTTTCATTGTAGAATTGACTCAAACCATTAATAATAATTAATCTATAAGAACCTTTTTGTAAGTTTAGTTTTATATGATTTTCATGAAAAGTGATCATTTGATGTTTATGATTTAAAATCTGTTTAAGATCGACTTCTTCATCATCGGATTCTCTTTCTGGGTTTCTGCTTTCATCTGGGATGATTATTGGAACAATAAAACTACTTAGGAAATCTGAAAGAATTTCTACATTTATATTTATTGGACTTTTGATTTGAAATTTTCCGGAATAAATAATTTGAGTTGGATTATTCCTATCAAAAAATGATCTATAGACAGAATTAAATCCTTTAGTAAAGCTGTCATAAATTTCTTTGCTTGATGAAGAGACATTATCATCTTGAAAATCTTTAAGTATTTTTTTTATTTCAGAATTTTTAGATTTGTCATTTGCACCTGAACAATTATTCGAATAAGCATTTGGAAAAATATTTTTCAAATAGCTAATATTTCCTAAAGCTAATTTTAAATAAAACATTTCACAATTTTTCTTTTCGCTTTCACTGATGATGGAGTTTCGGTAATTGAACACTATTTTATAAGTGTTTCCTTTCATTATAGGAATATACATTCCATCACTTTCTCCAAAATGTTCAGAAATTTGTTTCAATTGTGCCAATTTGTTTTCTTCTTCTTTTTTCTGCTTTGAAAAAATCTTGGAAAGGATATTTTCTAATGGGTTCATATTTTTGTTACTATTATTATTTTTATTCATTTTCAACAAATTCTCGAATTCAGATCCAGTTTGAGGAATGTGATATAACTCTAAATCCAGATTTTCTCCTGAATGCGCAAATGCTATTATTCTGAGCAATGAATCATTCTCAACATACAAGGTCATTTCATCATATAATTTTTCAGTGTTCATTATTATATCTCCTGAATATTCTAAATAGTCATTATTATATTTGTCTTTTAAAAAATTTAAATGGTTAGGCAAATGTCTTCCTGGGCAATTATATCTGTTCTCTTCTTTATGGAAATTTTTGACTTCAAGTTTTGCTGTTACAGGAATTTCTAGAATATGCTTTTTCATTTCTGCGTATTTTTCTTCTGAAAGAAAATTAAAAATTAAAATCTTATATTGTCCTGGAGTTACTATGCTTTGTAAATTCAAATTATTTTTAATGTTTCTTTCTCCAAGGATACATTTTTCATTGAAAAGGCAGTTATGGTTGGCTAATTCTCCTTTTAAAATGTCTTCTTTTCTAATCAAAGCTAAAAACAAACTTCCTCCGTAAAGAAAATCTGAATACAAATTGAAGTCTATAAAGTATTTCTTTGATATTAATTTATCTTGATCTTCTTTGTTTAATTGAGTGAAATTCTTCTCATTAGAATTTATTATATGTTCTTTATCTTCTATATCTAAATCAAATTCAGCAATTATTGATACATTATAAGAGCGATACTCAGATTTTTCCTTTATGGACAATCTGTAAGAGTCATAATCAATATTCAAAGGTAAATTTTCCGGTTGAGAAATTTTTTCAAAAGCGTCCTGAAAGAAAGTTTGGAATTCATCTAAATTGCTAATATCCTTGCGTATTTTTTGATTTCTTTTTTGGAAATCCTGCTGATTATCCATCAAAATTTCTAATTGAAAATGAGGACTATTGCAGAATTTGTTAGTTTTTAAATTTTCTCCTGGATTTTTATAAATAAAATTTAATTTAATTACACCAGTTTGCAAATTAAAATTTACATAATCTATAGGGATTTCTTCATAAGCCTTTAAAGTTATTTTATCCCCTTCAGGTAAGAAAAGTTCTATATCCATATCTGCTAGTTTGGTTATTGCAAGAATTTTAAATACACTTTTTTCTTTTATATTAATTGTAAGAGAATTAGAATTTTCTGATTCAATGAAAAAATAATTAAACAAATGAACTCTGTTCAATGTTTGATAGTTTGGAAGTAATAAACTGAATTCAGGAGGGACATTAGCAACTTTATCACAGTTCGTGCAGTTGACCAACAAGTCTTTAAAAGTGTTTATCCAAAACAAAAACAAAAAAATTAAGCTTCTTATATTGAAAAGCTTGTATTCCATTTTTTAATAATAACTAAATAAATTTAATTCAGCAGAAATATTAATTTTTTTTTTTTTTAATTTGTGATTTTTTTTAATTAAGTTTTGATGCACATAAACTTTTATTTTATCCTCAATTTCTGTATAATTGACATAAATTTAATTTTTATTTTTAATCATAAGAAAATCCTAAGAAAAAATGTATTTATCATATAATTCTTAAAAAATAAGAACATATCTTAATTTTATTTTGAATCTTAAATTTCTAAATTCATTAATTTTAAATAAATATTCAAACGAATAATATCATCATCTTAAAGTTTTAATTTAGATTTGATTTTTTATTCTTGATTCTTAATAAATAAATTTTTATGTTATTTTTTGTTTGATGAAATTTAATTATGTTTTAATCAATTTAAAAAAATTATTAGTTCTGGTGTTCTTACCGAAAATCATCAAAATCTTGAATTAATTTTATTACATATAAATTTTTATTGACTAATAAAAAGCTATTTTAATTGTTGAAAGAATAATAATGTATTTTAATCTGAATAAAATAAATAATAATAAATTAAAAGAAATAAATAAATAGATAATGCTTTTCTCACAAGCTTGATATCACCTGAAATTTACTTATTATACAAATTGGCTTTTATCAAGATCGTCAAAATAAGGCTTAATTTTTATTAAAAATTAGAAATAAAAAATTTTTAATTATACATGATTCAAAGCAGCTTTAGCTCCTATTCTTTTACAAGGATCAATTGCAATCATTTTCGACAATAAATCAAGGCCGTTTTCATCTAAATTTGTTGAATAAGAATTCAATTCCTTGGGTCTAAATTGAGGAAAAGTCAATTTAAAATCTGGTAATTTGGTTATTCCTGGCCAAGCCTTTTCATTCGGAGTTCCGTGTAGTTGGAAAATTTTAAAAATTTGATCAATTTCTGAATCACCAGCAAATAGTGGTTCTTGTAAATAAAAATTTATAAAATTTCTTTATTAATTAAGAAGTTTATCGAACTAACATCGAATGCAGTTTTTAATAATTAAATTTTTTTAAATCCGAAGATTATTTTTATATATAAAAAAGATTTTTAATTATGATTATTGTCTTTTTGTTCTTTAATAAAAAAAAGACACAAGCTATATAGAAGTTATTCTTACTTCTATGGGCCATTTCAAAAAATATACACCCTACAGACCAAATATCAATTGGAGTCGAATATTCTTTTTGTCCTAAAAGGATTTCAGGAGCTCTATACCATAACGTTACTAAAAAATATTAAAAATTTTATTACAGACTTCATGTGTAAGAGTTTTAATTGGAACTCCGAATGCTCTTGCCAATCCAAAATCAGCAAGTTTAATAAATCCATTTTTATCAATTAGTAGATTTTGTGGTTTGAGATCACGATGCAAAATTCTTTTACAGTGGCAGTATTTTATTGCAGATATAATTTGATATAAATAAGACTAATTAATTATAAATACTTTTTTTTGATTTAAAATAATATTTATAAAAATCAGTTTCAATTTTTCAAATAATTAATTGTTTTTTTTAAAAGACAAATATTTTAGTTTCAGTAAAAATTGGCAAAATTAATTACTTTAACAAGCTGAGGAGGAAGCGGAGCCCCATTTTGGTCTAAAAACTTTTTAAGATCATAGTCCATAAATTCAAATACTAAATATAGTTTTTTTTCTCCATGAATTAAGTCGATTAAATTTACTATATTCGGATGTTTCATTTGCTTTAAAATTGAAATTTCTCTTATGGCGGTAGAAGGAATTCCTTCATCTTCATTCTCTAATCTTATTTTCTTTAAAGCTACGAATTCCTGTGATTCTTTGTTTTTGCATTTATATACAACTCCATAAGTTCCTTCACCTACTTTGTCTAATTTTTGGTATTTTTCTAATTCATCTTTGAAGGTCTCCATTTTCTTAATTGAGTTTTTACGATATAATTTATATATTTTAAAAATTCAAATTTAAATTTTTTTAAGGAATTGTATTATTATTCTTTCAATTCTAAACATAATTTTAATCAAGTATATACTGTTAGTTCAAATTAAATCTTTATTAATTTATTTTATTTAATGTTTAAGATAAACAAAAATATTCGATTTTTAAATATGAGATTTCCAATGAAAATAATAATGTTTTTTGAGAAATTCATGTTCAAATATTTATATTGGGGATTGGGGATTGGGGATTGGGGATTGGGGATTGGGGATTGGGCCCAATCCCCAATCCCCAATACCCAAACCCCAATCACCAATCACCAAAAC
>Ga0194116_10003738_pt1 | contig 18057 bp, 18 predicted proteins | sample TA2MahsurfametaG_4_FD_148617 | JGI IMG/M metagenome (GOLD analysis project Ga0194116, IMG submission 148617) | Freshwater microbial communities from Lake Tanganyika, Tanzania - TA2015008 Mahale S9 surface | ecosystem: Environmental > Aquatic > Freshwater > Lake | place: Tanzania: Lake...
TGAAATTTCTTTTTCTAAGCTTAAAAAATCCGAATTATTTTGATTTACAATATTTGACAATACTACTGTAAACTCCCCTTTAAGATTTAAACTTCCAATATCTTCAACAACCGTTGATAAATTGCCCCTAACTATAGTTTCGTGTATTTTAGTAAGTTCTTTTGCAATTAATATCTGCTGATTTCCAAAAAAACTGTCAAATTCATTTAAAATCTTTTCAATATCTCTTCCAGAAATAAAAAAAACTAAAGAAGTTTTAAAATTTTTTAAATTATTATAAACTTTTTCCCTCTCCCCAGATTTTTTTGGTAGAAAGCCCACAAAATAAAAACTATCAGAAAAACCCGATAAGGAATAAGCGGTACTTGCTGCCGATGGACCTGGAATAGGTATAATTTTTATTTTTCTTTTATAAAGTTCATTAACTAAAATTCTACCTGGATCTGAAATTAAAGGAGTGCCCGCATCACTTATTAGTGAGATAATTTCTCCATCATTTAAATACTGAATGATCTTTTCTAATAATTTTTTTTCATTAAATTTATGGTACGAAAATAAGGTCTTATTTATTTGATAATGATCAAGTAACTTTTTAGAAACCCTAGTATCCTCACACAAAATAATGTCAGATTGTTTTAAAACTTCAATTGCCCTTAAAGTTATATCAGATAAATTTCCAATTGGAGTTGATACTAAATAAAGACCGCTACTAATTTCTTTCATCAGTATTTAAAAAATTTCTTAATTTTTTTAAAAGCTTCATTTCTATGGCTTAATCTTTCTTTTAAAATTGAGCTCATTTCTCCAAATGTCTTGGAATAATTATTTGGAATAAAAATAGGATCATAACCAAATCCATTGTTACCTTTTGGAAACAAAGATATAGAGCCATAAACATATCCTTCAACAACCTTATAAAAACCACAGGGAAAGAATATCGCTAGAGCACAGACAAATCTTGCTTTAATTTTATTAAACTTTTTAACTCTTAATTCTGAATAAATTTTTTTAATCCCAATTCTAAAATCTTTTTTATCCCCTGCCCACCTTGCTGAATAAATTCCTGGCATTCCATTTAAAACATCAATTTCAAGACCAGAGTCATCTGCAATTGATACAAGTTTCGTCTTATTAGAACAAAACCTTGCCTTAATTAAAGCATTACTTTTAAAATTTCTACCATTTTCCTCTGGCTCTTGAAGATTGAATTCTTTAGGACTTAAAAATTTAATATGCTGAGGTAACAATCTTTTTATTTCAATAAATTTGCCATTATTATTTGTTGCAATGAGAATTGCTTTAATATTTTTTAAAAATTTAATTTTATTTTTCAAGAATAAACTTTTGTATATGAATTAAATTTTTAATAGCCAGTTTTGACGCTGTTATCATTTCATTTAAATCTTTATCCTTAAATATTCTTTTTTCAGCTGTTACCTGAATTTCAACTAAACTTTCATCTTCAGTTATTACAAAATTCGCATCAACATCTGCTTTGCTGTCCTCATCGAAGTCTAAGTCTAAGTACACTTTGGTATTTATTAAACCACAACTAATTGCAGCAACGTGTTGTTTGATTGGATTTTTATGAATTTCTTTTTTTTTTAAAAGAGTATTCACACATTTTTTTAACGCAACAAAACCTCCTGTAATCGATGCAGTTCTTGTACCTCCATCGGCATTTAAAACATCGCAGTCGATAGTAATAACCCTCTCACCCAACAAAGACATATCAACGACAGATCTTAGAGATCTTCCAATCAATCTTTGAATTTCAGAAGTTCTTCCTCCAATTTTACCAAGACTTGCCTCTCGTCTCATTCGTTCGTGAGTGGATCTTGGAAGCATACCATACTCTGCTGTCACCCAGCCTTTTCCTGATCCAACCAACCATCTTGGAAGAAAGGTATCAACTGAAGCAGTACATACCACCTGGGTTTCTCCAAATTTTACAAGGCAAGAACTGTCTGAATTTTTAATAAAATCTGGAATAATCTCTATTGGTCTTAAATCTGATAACTTTCGATTATTTTTTCTCATTATACAACTAGAAAATATTGGATTAGTGCATATATATGTCACAAAAAAAATAAAGACTAAATAGTCATCTACAGATGAAAGACGAAAATTTAGAAAATAAGTTGGAGAATTTAACAGAAAATATAAGTGAAACTTCTGAAACCTCAAATGAGGAAGCTAAAGAGTTAAATAATAACTCAGAAAAAGATCCAATTAAAGATCTTGAAGAAAAAGTAAAAGAATTAAACGATAAGCTTTTAAGATCACTTGCAGAAAGTCAGAATCTAAGAAAGATCCATGATAAAGAAAAAGAGGATCTTATAAAATATAGTTCATCAAACTTTGCAAGAGAAGTTCTAAACATTGCAGATAACCTTGAAAGAGCATTCGATCTTTTAAAAAATAATCCTGAATTTAATAATGATAAATTTAAAGATGTAAAAATTGGGATTGAACTAATTGAAAAAGAATTAATTAATTCTTTTGAACGAAATGGAATCAAATCAATAGATTCTTTGGGAAAAAAGTTTGATCCTAATTACCATCAAGCCTTAAATGAGGTTGAAAGTGACAAAGAAGAAGGCACAATTATTAATGAAATACAAAAGGGGTATACGCTCTATGATAGGCTTTTAAGACCTGCAATGGTTTCCATATCAAAGAAAAAAAAAGATAGCACAAAATAAACTTATGAAACTATCAAAAAATTCGTCTTTTTAGGGTTGTAAATTCGAAACTTAACCCCACATAAGACCAGCGTTAAATTAAAATATAAATAGTTATGTCAAAAATTATTGGAATAGACCTGGGTACAACAAATTCATGCGTGGCCATTATGGATGGACCACAACCAAAGGTGCTTGAAAACTCTGAGGGTGCGAGAACAACTCCTTCAGTTGTTGCATTTACCGATAACAATGAAACTTTAGTTGGTCTTCCCGCTAAGAGGCAGGCGGTTACCAATCCAGATAATACTTTTTTTTCAGTTAAAAGATTGATTGGAAAAACATTTGATGATTCATCTATTAAATCAGACATTCAGAATTTACCCTATAAAATTGTGAGAAACGATAATGGAGATGCATGGGTTCAATCCAGAGATAAAAAGTATTCTCCAAGTCAAATTTCTGCATTCACTCTAATGAAAATGAAAGAGACTGCTGAAAAATATTTGGGAAGTGAAGTTAAAAAAGCAGTAATCACTGTTCCCGCATACTTTAATGATGCACAAAGACAAGCAACAAAGGATGCCGGTAAAATTGCAGGTCTTGAGGTTTTAAGAATTATAAATGAACCAACCGCAGCGGCACTTGCCTATGGTTTAGATAAAAAAAAAGCTAAAACCATTGCAGTCTACGATTTGGGTGGTGGTACGTTCGATATTTCAATATTAGAGCTTGGTGATGGAGTGTTTGAAGTTAAATCTACAAATGGTGACACCCATCTTGGTGGCGATGATTTTGATTTAGTTTTATCTGATTACATCATCGATGAATTTAAAAAAGAGTCTGGAATTAATTTAAAACAAGACAAACTTGCACTTCAAAGAGTAAGGGAGGCTGCTGAAAAAGCAAAAATTGAATTATCATCGTCAACACAAACAGAAATTAACTTACCATTCATAACTGCAGATAAATCTGGTCCAAAACATATTAATATGAAGCTTACAAGAGCTAAGCTTGAGGCTCTGACTGCAAAACTAATAGAGAAAACAATTCAGCCTTGCAAGACTGCACTTAAGGACTCTGGCTATACCGCTGGTGAAATTAATGAAGTTGTGATGGTTGGTGGTATGACAAGAATGCCAAAGGTAGTTGAAACAGTGAAAAATTTTTTTGGAAAAGATCCAAACCAAAGTGTTAACCCTGATGAAGTTGTAGCACTTGGTGCAGCAGTTCAAGCAGGTGTATTACAAGGGGATGTTAAAGATGTTCTTCTTTTAGATGTAACGCCTTTATCGCTTGGTATTGAAACACTAGGAGGAGTGTTTACGAGATTAATTGATAAAAACACAACCATTCCAACTAAAAAAAGTCAGATATTCTCAACTGCTGAAAATAATCAACCAGCAGTAACCATTAGAGTTTTTCAGGGAGAAAGAGAAATGGCAAATGATAATAAGTTACTTGGTAATTTTGAATTATCTGGAATAGCACCAGCTCCAAGAGGAGTTCCTCAAATAGAAGTGGCTTTTGATATCGATGCAAACGGAATTGTAAATGTTTCTGCAAAAGATAAAGGAACTGGAAAAGAACAAAAAATTCAAATTCAAGCTTCGGGAGGGCTATCAGATGATGAAATACAAAAAATGATCAAAGAAGCGGAAGCTAACAAAGAAGCCGATAAGAAGAAAAGGGAGGAAGTGGATGCTAAAAACCATGCAGACTCACTAATGGCTTCAACTGAACAAAGTTTGAAAGAACACGGTGCTAAGATTTCAGAAGCTGACAAAAAATCAATTGAACAGGATATCTCTGATCTTAAAGAGGCGATCAAATCAGATAATACCGATGATATTAAAAACAAAACTCAAAAGTTAATGACATCTTCTATGAAGCTTGGGGAGGCAATATACAAGGAACAACAACAAGGAGGACCACAAAAAGATGCTTCTCCAAACAACGATGACAAAAAAGATGTTGTTGATGCGGAATTTGAAGAAGTAAAAGACGATAACAAAAAAAGCGCTTAATCAAAAATTTTTTGGTTACGCCTAGGTAAATCATTATGTCAAAGAAAGACTATTATGACACTCTTGGCGTTACTAAAAACTCTAGTCCTGATGAAATAAAAAAAGCATACAGAAATCTTGCAATGAAATACCACCCTGATCGTAACCAGGGAGATAAAAAGGCCGAAACAAAGTTCAAGGAGGCATCTGAAGCCTACCAAGTTTTATCTGATCCAAAGAAAAAATCACAATATGATCAATTTGGTCATTCTGCTTTTGATCAATCACAAGGAGGTGGAGGATTTGATTTTGGAGGTTTTGAATCTGGAGCTTTTTCAGACATCTTTGATGATTTCTTCGGTGATTTTATGGGAAGCTCTCGAGGTAGATCAAAAAAAAGTAGATCCAATAGAGGTTCAGATTTAAAAATTAATTTAGATATAAGTCTTGAAGAGGCATATTCTGGAAAAAAACAAACTATAAACTTATCAGCTTCTGATAAATGTACCAAATGTAATGGGAGTGGTGCAGAGTTTGGTTCAAAGCCTGTAAATTGTTCATCATGTGGAGGCTACGGCACAATAAGAGCAAGACAAGGATTTTTTTCCATACAACAAACCTGTCCTGACTGCGGCGGCGAAGGAAAGGTAATTTCAAATCCTTGTAAGGATTGCAGAGGATCTGGAATTGTTAAAAACAAAAAAAATCTTGCAATTCAAATTCCAAAAGGAATTGAAGATGGAACTCAAATGAGACTTGCAGGAAAAGGTGAAGCTGGATACAGAGGTGGCGTAAACGGAGATCTTTATGTTTTTATATCAGTTCAAAAACATAAAATATTTCAACGATCTGAAGATAACCTTTATTTCAAATTTCCAATTTCCATGGTAGATGCAGCGCTTGGAACTGAGGTTGAGGTACCAACCATTGATGGAGGAAAATCTATTGTAAAAATTCCAGAAGGAACTCAGTCTGGACGCCAATTTAGACTTAAAGGCAAAGGCATGCCAATTCTTAAAACCTCAAGCTTCGGTGATCTTTATATAGAAACAGAGGTCTTAATTCCTGAAAACCTAAATAAAGAGCAAAAACAGTTGCTTGAGAAATTTAGGACAATCCAGAATAATAATGAAAATTCAGAGATTAAAAACTTTTTTAACAAAGCTAAAAAATTCTGGGAAAAAATAGATCAGTGAAAAAAATAAAAATTACAGTTGTAGGTGCTCTTGGAAAAATGGGAAAGATTCTATGTAAAAAAATTAAGGACAATCCAAAATTGAAATTAGAAAGTATAACAGACAAAAATATTTCAAAAGTTGATGGCCTTCAAACGCAAAACAACTCTGCAAAAGCCTTTAAAAATGCTGATGTTATTATTGATTTTTCAAATCCCATGTCCACTATGGAAATATTTAAAAACTTAAAAAGTAATAGTAGGATTATTATAGGGACAACAGGATTTACAGAAAAACAAGAAATAATAATAAAAAGCTATTCAAAAAAATATGCTATTCTTAAATCTGGAAATATGAGTGCCGGAATAAATTTATTGTCTTATATTACTGAACAACTATCAAAAAAAATAGCAAATAATTTTCAAGTTAATATTTATGATAACCATCATAAAAAAAAAATTGATTATCCATCAGGAACAGCATTAATGCTTGCAAATGCAGTAGCTTCTGGGAAAAATAAAAAACTTAAAAATATTAAGGGAAATATTCATCTTAATACAAAAGGAAAAAATATAAAAAATAAAATTAATTTTAATATTATTAGAAAAGGTAAAACTGTTGGAGAACATACCGTACGGTTTGAAGGTATCTCAGAGATTATAAAGCTTAAACATATTGCAAAAAGTAGAGATCTTTTTGCAAATGGTGCAATTAATGCTGCAATTTGGATAAACAATAAAAAATGTGGGTATTATACTATGAGAGACTTATTAAAAATTTAATTAACTATGAATGTAAAAAGAGAGAATATTAATCAAATATTTTCTCTTCTGCAAAAGCAATATCCAAATCCTAAAACCTCTTTAAGATATAGAAATAAATTCACTCTACTTTTAGCTGTATTACTTTCAGCACAGTGCACAGATAAAAATGTTAATAATGTTACAAAAAATATTTTTAAACAATACTATAGACCTAATGATTTTATTAAACTCGGCATTAAAAAAATAAAAAAGTTAATAAAAAGTATTGGGCTTTATAATACTAAAGCAAAAAATATCTTTAATTTATCTAAACAAATTTCAGCAAAATATAAGGGGAAAGTTCCTAATACATTTGATGCACTTTATGAATTGCCAGGCGTAGGTAGAAAGACAGCGAATGTAGTTTTAAATGAAGCATTTCAAAAACCAACAATTGCAGTTGACACTCACATTTTTAGAGTTGCAAATAGAACCCGAATTGCGCCAGGAAGAAACCCAGATGAAGTTGAAAGAAATCTGCATAAAACAATTCCAAAAAAATATATAAAAAAAGCACATCATCAATTACTATTTCACGGCAGATATACATGTAAAGCAAGAAGACCTCTGTGCTATGAATGTGTGATTTATAAATTTTGTAAATTTAATAATAAAACAGAGTTATGAAAGTTATAGGTATTGGCAATGCGATTATAGATATTTTAAGCAGGGTTGATGATTCATTCATTTTAGAAAATCAACTTTCAAAAGGTTCAATGAAATTAATTAATCAAACAGAGCTTGAAAAACTACTATCTACAATAAAAATTGAAAAAGAAATTGCAGGTGGCTCAGTTGCTAATTCTATCGTCGGATTATCACATCTTGGAAATGAAGTGGGATTTATCGGAAAGATTAATGATGACAGTCTTGGAAAGAGCTATGAAAAAGATTTAAGCAATCAAAAAGTTATATTTTGTTATAAAAAAAAAAAAGAAATAAGACCAACAGGTACATGTGTTGTCTTAATTACACCTGATAATGAACGAACGATGTGCACATACCTTGGAGCGTCAGCAATGATTTCTGAAAATGATATTAATGAGAATATTATAAAAAGTTCTGAAATGAGTGTTCTGGAAGGTTACTTATGGGACAGCAATGAGTCAAAATTTGCATTTAAAAAAATAATTAAAAATTCAAGAAAGAAAATAATGTCATTGTCTGATAAATTTTGTGTAGAAAGACATAAATCTGAATTTCTCGATTTAGTTAAAAATGATCTTGATATTGTTTTTGCAAATGAAGATGAAATTCTAACTTTATTTGAAACTAATGATCTAAAAAAAATTATTGATTTTTGTAAAAATCTAAAAAAAATAATAGTAGTTACACGATCAAAAAAAGGAAGTTTAGCGATCTTTGGAAACACTGTCGAAGAATGTAATGCACAACAAAACTTGAAAATAAAAGATTTAACTGGAGCTGGTGATTTATTTTTAGCTGGTTTTTTAAGTAATTATAAAAAAAATAAGAATTTAAAAGAATGTTTGCATTTAGGAACTGAAATGGCATCAAAAATTATTCAAAAAATCGGTGCAAGATTATGATAAATAGTATTTATCATTCTTAAAATTTATAAACATATCATCACCGTAATTTGCTTTAATTTTTTTCCTAAGTCTATGTAAACAAGTTTCAAAGGCATGTGAGTCAAGATTAGATTTTTTCTTCCAAACATTCTCTAATATTTGTTCTTTAGTAGTGCCATTAAAATTTTTAATAAAAAGTATAAGTTTTACTTCCATTTCTGTAAGTTTTGTTTTTTTTTTTTCTTTTTGAAGAAAACGATCATTTGAATTTAAAATATAATTTTTAATAAACACTTGTGAAGCTTTTAAATAATTAAATTTAGAAATTAATATTTTTGATATTTCAATGAAATTTTGTACGTCAATTGGAGTTTTTAGAGATAAGCTAAAATTATTCAAATTTATTTTTTTTTTTTCTTTATTATCTAAAATAAAAATAATAGGTAATTTTAGTCTATAAAAAGAACTTAAATGGTGACTTGATAAACTATTTACAAAAACTATTGCTATTGAGTCTGACTCAAATACAAGGTTTTTTCCTAAATAAACTTTTTTAAAAATGTTTAAATCCGATATTATTTTATAAAAACTTTGCGAGCCGTAAATGTGTAAACTTATATTTTGCATAATCCATGATAAGAGTCTTTAGATCAGGTTTTTTAACCCTTAATAAGAGTAAATACAAATGTTCATTTGGAAAGAATGGATTTACGAAAAACAAAAAAGAGGGTGATCTCAAAACGCCTATTGGAACATTTAAAATTTTAGACTGTTATTATAGATCTGATAAAATTTTAAAACCTAAAACAAAATTAAATTGCATCAAAATCCAAAATAATATGGGTTGGTGCAATGATCCTCGATCAAAGCAATATAATAAGATTATAAAACTTCCTTATAAATATACATATGAGAGATTAGCAAGAAAAGATTGTCTCTACGATATTCTTTTAGTCACCAGCTATAATATGAAACCAATTAAAAAAAATCTAGGTAGCGCAATATTCATTCACATCGCAAAATCAAGATATAAACCAACTGAAGGATGTATTGGACTTAAAAAAGAGGATCTTTTAACATTAATTAATCAAATAAAACGAAATACCAAAATTAAAATAGTATAATTAAGTATCATTAAATATTGCAGAACCAACCCTGATGAAAGTTGATCCGTAGGCTAAGGCAATAGAATAATCATTACTCATTCCCATGCTTATATCATTTAATTTGTAATGATTATTTAGTTCGTTTAATTTCTTAAAAAAACTAGATGGATCTAGGTTTGCTGGTGGAATACACATTAATCCTATTATATTTAACTGATCGGCGGATTTACAAAAATTAAATAAATTATCTAAATTATTCAAAGATACTCCTGACTTCTGCTCTTCATCACCTATATTCACCTGAATAAAATATTTCCTTTTTAAATTAAACTTCAACTCAAACTTTTTTAACTCATTTGCAAGTTTTATGCTATCTACAGAATGTATATAATCAAATAATTGCACTGCATCTTTTGCTTTATTCGATTGTAAACCACCAATTAAATGTAATTTTATTTTAAGGTATTTTTCTCTAATTGTTGTCCATTTAATTTTAGCCTCTTGAACTTTATTTTCACCATAATGTATATGACCGGACCTTACGATTTCTTCAAAATTAGAAAATGATCGACCTTTAGTTACAACAACAAGATTAGTTTTTTTATTTAAAATTTCATTGTGTATTTTTTTAAAACGAGAGAAAACCATCTCATTATTAGAAGTTTGCATTTGACGAAAAATTTTTAATAAAAATAAATTTTAAGAAATATAAATGAGAAAAAAAAGAAATAATAATTTTTTTTTGATAAAAAAAAACCCACATTTAACTTTCGTTAAATGTGGGTTTTAAATTTAAACTTTAATTTCTAAACTAAACTATTAGAACAAAGTTTTAGCAATGAACATAATAGTGTCGCCGTCCTTGCCGTTTAGGTTGTTTACGTTCTCAACCTTACCCGCAGCAACACCTAATGACACAGGACCTAAACTATATCCAACTGTCAAAGCATAGATTTTTTCGTCAGCAGTATGACGGTCTGTTCCTAAAGTTCCACCCGGATTCAAGTTATTAGAAGTTTTACCGTAAGCTAAACCTACAGAAAGATCCTTATTTAGCGCATACCCAATACCAAGTGTTGTACTCTTTTTAACAGTCTCGGTATTTGCTGCTGCAGCTATCGCGCCTGTGCTATTAAATGCTTCTTGTTTAGCATAACCAATTCCAAGTGATATTGGACCAGTTGAGTAACCAAGAGTTGTTTTATAGTTTCCTAAAGTAGATGTATTTTGACCTGGTGTGTTGGCATCTGTTCTATTGTAGAAAACACCAGCATCTAGACCTGTAACACCTAAGTTTCCTCTGAAACCTAACTCATATGTTGAGTTAGCATCATCGATAAATTGAGCTAATGTATTCCATCCACCATCATCACTTGCTGCTCTAGCACCACCTGCTGGAGCGTAATAAACAGAAACACGACCTGCTCCCGGAATAGTTTGTAATACACCAAAACCGAAAGATGTGTAAGGTGAACCTGCAGATGTTATCATTGCAGTGTTAGAAGCATTAACACCTGATATAACATCATCTAAATCAGCTACACCCGTTCGATTTGATATTTCAAAATCAGGGTTCTGAATATGGTCAGCACCAACTGTGAACGTAGTATTTCCAGATATGAAATCTATGTAAACGTTTTCATTAAACATTGCTGGTCCCGACGTTGAAATTTGTGTTCCAAGTTCTTGACCGTCATGCTCAATAGAAAAACCAGCTACATAGTCCATTCCATTGGTGAGTTTACCTTTGTTAGTAATGTTGATTTGAGTTTCCTTACCGAAACCTCTTACATTGTGACCTTTAGCAGACGTACCACCGCCTGATATAGCTTTATATGCTAATTGCATATTACCAGTAACAGTAGTCTGTGCATTTGACACAGAAGCTGCTGTTAAAGCTACTCCAGCTATGGCAGAAGTCACTAAAAGCTTTTGTTTTAGTTTTTTCATAATTGTTATTTTGTTGTTTGGTAAAATATCTAACAATCTACTTGAATAATAAATTTTTTATTGAGAATTTTAATGTATTTTAAAAAAATGTGGCAATTTTACCACAAATAAAAACATTAATTTTGGCGTATTTTTTGGCTATATTGATAGTTTTTACTATTTTTCTAATCTTTTTATTATTTTAATTTATAAATTAATTTAAAAACAGAAAATATCAATGAATATTAGATTTAGCCATATTTTATTAATAATTTTTTTTTTTACATACAATTGTTCTTCAAACAATAAAAAAGCTGAAGACGATAAAGGTTATATTGAAACCGATGCAAGAATAAGAGCTGAGAAGGCGAGGGAGAAAGGTGGTGGCTTAATGGGCATAATTGAGGGTAATAAGGCTCAAAATACCGTCAATTTTGCAACAACTAACGTCTTATGGAAAGCAACGCTTAAAACACTAGATTTTTTACCATTGATAACCTCAGACTACTCTGGAGGTATCTTGGCATTCGATTGGTACTCTGAAAATTCAAATTCAGATGAGCAAATAAAAATAACAGTTAAGTTTTTAAGCAATGAATTAAGATCTGAGTCTATAGAAATCATCTCTCATAAAAAAGTCTGCGGAAAAGTAAACGAAAAATGCATAACTTCCCTTTTAAGCGAGAATTTTTCAAATGAAGTAAAGGGTAAAATAATAACTGCTGCTAGATTAATTAAGATTGAAGAAACAAAAAATAAAAAATAAAAAATAAATTTTTCAAGATAAATCTAAATACCAGTTAAAAGTATGCAAGAAAAATATAATTTCCAATTAATTGAAAAAAAATGGCAAAACTTTTTTTTAGAAAAACAAATTTTTAAAACTCAAAAAAAAACAGAAAAAAAAAAATTCTACTGTCTAGAAATGTTTCCGTATCCATCTGGAAATATTCACATGGGCCATGTTAGAAATTATACTCTTGGTGATGTTGTTGCAAACTACAAGCGTATGCAAGGATACAATGTACTTCATCCAATGGGTTGGGACTCTTTTGGTCTTCCTGCAGAGAATGCAGCAATTGAAAACAATCTTCATCCAAAAAATTGGACCGAAAAAAATATAGCAACAATGAAAATACAATTACAAAATCTTGGCTTTTCTATTGATTGGAGCAAAGAGATATCAACCTGTCATGAAGAATATATTAAACATCAGCAAACTATCTTTTCTTACTTTTATAAAAATGGACTTGCCTACAAAAAAGAAAGTTACGTAAACTGGGATCCAGTAGATAAAACTGTGCTTGCAAATGAACAGGTAATTGATGGAAAAGGATGGAGGTCTGGTACAGCAGTCGAGAAAAAAAAAATAAGTCAATGGTTTTTAAAAATAAGTAAATATTCCAATGAATTACTTCAATCATTAGATAATCTTAAAGGTTGGCCAGAAAAAGTTAAAATAATGCAACAAAACTGGATTGGAAAGTCTGTTGGATGTGAAATAAATTTTCATACAGACAATAAAAATCATCCAGAAATTTTTGTGTATACGACGCGTCCTGATACAATCTTCGGAGCAACATTTATCGGTGTATCTGTTGATCATCCATTTGCAAAATCAATCAATGCAACCTCAGAATTTAAAAAGTTTATTGAGGAAAATAATAATCAAGGTTTATCAGAGGAAACTATTGCGCAAAAAGAAAAATTAGGTTTTAAAACTTCATACTTTGCATTTCATCCAATTTCTAAAAAAAAACTTCCCATATTTGTTGTTAACTTCGTTTTAATAGATTTCGGTACTGGTGCAATTTTTGGATGCCCAGCACATGATCAAAGAGATTTTGAATTTGCAAAAAAATATAACTTAGAAATAATTGAAGTTATTTCAAATAAAAATAAAAAAACGAAATGTTTAGAAGAGGCTTATACCGGAGACGGTTTCTTAATTAATTCAGAATTTTTAAATGAATTAAGCAGTTGTGATGCAAAGAAAAAAATTACAGAATTTTTAGAAAAAAAAAATCAAGGAAAAAAAAAAATAAACTTTAGATTAAAAGATTGGGGTATATCAAGACAACGATACTGGGGGTGCCCTATTCCAATTTTGTACCGTGAAGATGGTGAAATTGTATTAGTTCCTGAGAAAGATCTTCCTGTAAAATTGCCTGAAGATATAGATTTTTCTAAATCTGGTAATCCTCTTCAAAACCATCCTACCTGGAAATTTACAAAATGTCCTAAGACTGGAATGTCCGCAATCAGAGAAACGGATACCTTTGATACCTTTGTAGACTCATCTTGGTATTTCTTAAGATTCTGTAATCCAAATGATGAGGTTCAGCCGTTTAAAATTGATGACGTAAATTATTGGATGCCAGTTGATCAATATACAGGGGGTGTAGAACATGCAATTTTACACCTTTTATACTCAAGATTTTTTACTTTAGCTTTACTAGAAAACTTTCAATTTAAATTTAAAGAACCTTTTGAAAATCTTTTCACTCAAGGGATGGTATGTCATCCAACTTTTAAAACAAAGAAAGGAGAATGGGTTTTTCCATCTGAAATTAAAAAAAAAGACAATAAATATTACCTGCCGAATGGTGAGGAAGCTACAAAAGGTGATAGTCAAGCGATGTCCAAGTCAAAAAAAAATGTGATAAATCCAGATGAAGTGATAAAAATTTACGGTGCAGATGCTACTCGCTGGTTTATTTTATCTGACAGTCCACCTGACAGAGATATTCAATGGAGCGATGAAGGTATAGGTGGTGCATTTAAGTATATTCAAAAAATTTGGAAAACTAAGCAAGAAATAATGAACTTCAACAACCAAGTTGTGTCAGATCTAGAAACAATAAAAAAGTTTAATAAACTAATTCATGAAATTACAAATTTAGTCGAAAGGCTACAAATGAACGTCTCAATTGCAAAACTTTATAGTTTTTTAAATTTAATAAATGAGAGTATGCAAAATAATAAAATTAACAGAGATGATTTAGAGAACATTTTTATAAAATATTTGATTATTATTTCTGCTTTTATTCCTCACATAGCAAATGAATGTTATAGCAATATAACTGGAAAAAATGATTTATATAAACAGTTGTGGCCAAAGTTTGATAGTGACTTACTAGAGGATAATAAAAAAATTATAATTGTAGTCCAAATAAATGGAAAAAAACGTGCATTAATCGAAGCAGATGCGAGCGATAATGAGGAAAATATTTTTAATAAATCTTTAAAAATTAAAAGCATTGAAACAATTCTTTCATCCAAAAAAATAAAGAATAAGATATACGTAAAGAATAAAGTTTTTAATATTGTTACTACATGAAAAAAAAATTTTTTAGTATTCTATTTTTTTTACTGCTAGTTAACTGTGCATTTTCTCCAGTTAATATTAAAAATCAAAAACCAGTTACATTTGCCAAGATTGAAATAATTGGAGAAAAAGAAATAATATTTGATCTTGAAAAAAAATTAAAATTACAAATTAATGAAAAAGATGACCGTGGATACATACTTAAAGCACAAGTATTCCAGTCATCAGAAACATCAGCAACAGATAGTAGAGGAATAGCAACTGAAGAAAATTTAAAACTAAATTTTACATTCCAAGTTTATGATAAAAGTAACACTATTCTTTATCAGGATAATCTTTTTAAAAATAAAAAAATTTCAATCAGCGATAATATGAATAATAATCAACAAATCAGAGATAGCGAAAAAAGAATTCTTTTAGACGGTCTTGTTGATATTATTAGTTTTAGACTAAAAGCTAATCTAAATTAAAAAGTGATTTCGAATACAGAAAGTTTTTTAAGTAATACAATATTAAAAAAAAAAATTTTTTTATTTTATGGTGAAAATAACAATCTTGTAGAGCATCTTAATCAAAGAATAATTAATCTAAACAAAAACTACACAAAAAAAATCTTATATAATGATGATGTAATTAAAAATCCAGATCAATTAGCTAATTTAATGAATATCAATAATATATTTGGTGAAAAATTTTTGATAATAATAAAAAATTTAACTGAGAGCACATTTGTTCATATAAAAAATTTTTTTAAAAATATTAACGAATGTTTAATTATTTTAAACTGCGATATACTAAAAAAAAATTCAAAAATAAGATTAGAATTTGAAAATTCTGAAGATGCAACTGTAGTACCTTGTTACAATGATAATGAAAAACAGCTTTTTTCTTTCTTAATTCAAAACTTAAAACAAAACAAAATTAACCTTACTGTAGATCAATTAAGCATTCTCCAAACAAAAAAAAATCTAAATAGATTAAAAATAATAGAAATTATATCAAAGCTTGTAATTTTAAATGAGTCAAAAACTACTATTACAACAAGTATTTTAGAATCTGTATGCAACGACCAGGGTTATTTGGATAATGAGGAATTTTCACTGTTAAGCAATACCAACCAAGATGAAATTAAAAACTTTTTGAGCTCAACACATAATCCGTTAGAAAATGTGATCATATTAAAAAATACAATTTTTCGTATTTTTAAAATCATAGATTCTTCTGAAGAAAAAAATCCAGTTATAGCTTTAGAACATTATAAACCAATTATTTTTTGGAAGGAAAAAGAAAAGTTAAAAAAAATACTGAAGTTATGGAAAATAGAAGAACTTAAAAAACTGATGATAAAACTTAATAATTTAGAAACAAATCTTAAAAAGAATTACGAAAATTCTCTATTGTATCAAAATAACTTTTTCACTAACGAATTATTTAAAAAAACTTTTAAGAGTGGAAATAATTTTATTTAGTTGTTCTAAATTATTATAATAAAAACTAATACCTCCCTTATTATTTTTTTTATTATTAATTTTTACTTTTAATCCTAAATAAGTTTCTAAGTCTTCCTGTAAAGCATTCAAATTAGCGTCTTCATTTAGAACTTTAAGTTTTTTAACATTTAAAAATTGATATCTCTTTGACAGAACTTCAGACTGTCGAACCGACAAATTTTTATTAATAATTTCTTTGGCTAGTTCAACGTTATTTGAAACATTTATTAAACATCTTGCATGCCCTGCGGTTAATAAATTATTTCTAATCATTTCTTGTATTTCATCCGGTAAAGAAGAAAGTCTAATTATATTTGCAATATGACTTCTGCTTTTTCCAACTACTTCTGCAAGTTGATCTTGAGTATAATTATATCTTTCGATTAAATTTTTATAACCATTAGATTCTTCAATTGCATTTAAATCACTTCGTTGAACATTCTCAATTATTGCAAATTCAAGTGCTGTTTTGTCATCAATATCTTTTATTACTATTGGAACCTCATGGATTTTTGCTAATTGAGAAGCTCTCCATCTTCTCTCCCCCGCAACTATCTCATAATTATTTTCCCCTTTTTTTCTTACAATAATAGGCTGAATAATCCCTTGAGCTTTTATAGATTGAGATAAATCTTCTAAAGAATTTTTATCAAAAATCTTTCTTGGTTGATCGGGATTTGGTCGAATAAATTCTATTGGCACTTTATTAAGATCTTTGCTTTCTTGAGATTTGTAATCATTCGTGTCACCCATTAGAGCCGAAAGACCTTTTCCTAAACCCTTAAACTTTGTATTCATCATGCTACTTTTTTCTCAGTTTCCTTAAAGCGATCTAAAAATTCGTTAATAAACTCTTTATAACCTTGCGACCCAAGAGAATTTGGATCGTATAGTATTACTGGAAGACCGTGCGATGGAGCCTCAGAGATTCTTACATTTCTAGGGATCTTGGAATTAAAAACCTTATGACCAAAGAAGTTTTTAGCTTCTTTTTCAACTTCAAAAGAAAGTTTATTTCTTTTATCGAACATCGTCAGCAAAATTCCTTCAATTTCTAGGCTAGGATTTAATCTATTTTTAATTCTATCTATTGTTTTAATTAATTGACTTAGGCCCTCTAATGCAAAAAATTCTGCCTGCAAGGGAACAATTAATTTACGTGATGAAACCAATGCCATAATAGTAAGCAAACTTAGTGACGGAGGGCAATCAATGATTACAAAGTTAAACTCCCTAGCTATATCATTGTAATTTTTTTCAATTTTTTTTTTTAAAACGAATGCTTTATCTGGGTCATTTGCAATTTCTGTCTCAAGACCTGATAGCTCTGGAGTTGCTGCTAATATTTTTAATTTATTAATTTTTGTTTTTTGAACAGCATCAAAAAAATTTATTCTATCAATTAAAACTTCATAAATAGAATTTACTCTTTCTTTTTGATCTAGCCCAACGCCTGTGGAAGCGTTACCCTGCGGGTCTAAATCTATTATTAATGTAGAAAAATTTTTTAGGGCTAAACCTGATCCTAAATTTAAAGCTGTTGTTGTTTTACCAACACCACCTTTTTGATTTATTACCCCTATTATATTATTCAATGTTAAAAAAAGTAAACTTTAAGTATCATATTACAACTTCAAGTTGTAATAAGATTTATTTTATTAATTTTTAAAATATATGAATCCTTAGATGTTAAACTTTGATATTTTTTCACGTGAAACATATATTTTTTTTTAGCTTCATTTATTTCATTAATATGATTTTTTCCCTTTAGCATTATTAAATTTTCAATATTTCTTAAATTTTTATAAGTTAAATCAATAGTTTCTTTAATATTTTTAAAAGCTCTGGAAATTATTGAATACTTTTTGGTAATTTTCAAATCTTCATACCTTTGATTTATAATACTAATATCAATATCCAATTGTTTTTTCAAAAAATTTAAAAAAACACATTTTTTTTTACTTTTTTCAACCAAAAAAATATTTAAATTCTTACTGAAATCTT
>Ga0194116_10003741_pt1 | contig 18041 bp, 3 predicted proteins | sample TA2MahsurfametaG_4_FD_148617 | JGI IMG/M metagenome (GOLD analysis project Ga0194116, IMG submission 148617) | Freshwater microbial communities from Lake Tanganyika, Tanzania - TA2015008 Mahale S9 surface | ecosystem: Environmental > Aquatic > Freshwater > Lake | place: Tanzania: Lake Tanganyika...
TCAAATTTTAAATATCTTCCAGAATAAATAAATTTTTATTTACATTAATAATGAAGTTTGTCGAAAAATTAAATACAATATTAAAATAATTCTTTTTAAAAAATATTAATTTATATATTTTTTTTCTAAATGGTATATATACTTAATTCAATGCTATTATTTATTTAAAAAATAATGAAATTTCTTACAAAAGAAGAATGGGAAAATTCTCCTTCAAAAAAGGACGGTAATTTATTTTATTATTAGAAAGAAAAATAAATTATATATTAACAGTTTTCTTTTATTCACCGATTACATATTGCAGCTCAAATAGAAAAAATTATAAAAAATTTTGATTTAAATCATTTTATTATTAATTTGATTAATTTAATTATTTTATTATTTAAAAGGAATCCCAATTAAAAGGTTAAATGATATGCTAGATGAGATATTTTCATTTATAAGTTTTATTTGCGAAACTAAGTACTTAACAATAGATATATATGGAACCGCTTTAACTCTTTTCCACTATTATACATACTTTAAAAGTTTTAAAGAAATAGATAGAGTAGAGCTCAGTGTTTCTTGTTGTTATTTGGCAGCCAAAATAAATTATCGATTTTTAAAACTTGAAGATATGGTGGCTCTTTGTAATGATTTAAGAGTAATCAAAAATACTCGAGAACCTAAAATAGTTGATTTTGAATTAGATTTAATGGATGGTTTGGGATATGACATAAACTTGTTTCTTCCATATCATTATTTTGGTTATTTATGTAAAAAATTTAAATTTGATAGAGAAAAAGAGAAAATTGTCCATAATTTAATAAATGAATCATTTCGTCGCCCTTTATGCTTATTTTTTCATCCAAAAACTATTTGTTTGTGTGCTTTTTATATAAGTGAGAAATACGAATTCAGAATAATTACTTGTAAAGACTCAATTCTAAATAATATTACTAATAAAGAATTGAATTCAGAATCAGCATATTCTCAAAATCTAAATGAAAAATTAAATAAGAATCAAAATATAAAAACCATAAATGGAAAAAAAATAACTTATAATTTTTTGGCTAATTATGAGATATTTAATTTGGAGTATTCTAATAATGATGATGGAAATTCAATAAAAAACTTTGATAAAGAAGAAATTTTGTTAGAAGAGAATGATGTAATAAAAAAAGAATTTGAATTATGTTTTGAAAATTTTAATCTTTTGATTATATCAAAAATCAAAAATTAGTAATTTTAAAAAAAATAATTTAAAATTGTAAATAGGATTTTAAAAATATGATTATTACAAATTACAAAAAAATTTCTCCTTTTTTAATAAAACATTTATTTCAAATTTTCTATTCAATTTAATTTAATGTTTTTTCTTAAATAATTTATTTTAGAAATAAAGAATTTAATTTTAATTGATAAAAAGATTTTTTTTTTAATAATAAAGTTTTTTAAGTCATATTTTTTGGAGTTTTAATAATTTTGAAAAGGAAATGTGTTCTTAAAACTTTTAAATAAGACCTATAAATTAAAGATTACATACACATCTTAACTTTTTTATTAATTTTAATATTTAAATTAGCAAATGTTTTATAGGATTACTTTTATTTTTAAGGTTTAAAAATTGAAAATTTGAATAAATGTGATTTGAATAAAGAAAATTGATATTAAAAAAATGAAAAATTTATTAAAATTTATATATATATATATTTTTCACACTTTAAATAAAAATCAAAAAAATAAATTTTATTCAATTTTTTATTTAAATTCGCTAATCTTTTTTTACTTAATATTAATAAATTTTAAAACTTTATTCAAAATTATTTTCCTTTTAAAGTAAGAATAGTAATATCTAATTATTAAAATTTTAAGATAAATAAATTAATAACTTTTCTATTCTTTGTTACATAGAAGAGCAACACCTCTCTTTTGCCAGAATTTCTCATCTTGATCATTTCCAGGACATTTTAAATTTATTTCAATAATGAAATATTTATCAGTTCTTTTTGGATATTTATAAACAGGGCATTTATAAAGTGAACCTTGGGCTCCAGCTCCTGATTTAATTTCCTCAGTAATACCAATACAATTAATAACCGGGAATTTAGTAACAGTATTTCTTGAATTTTGATCAGGATCATCTCCAAGCATACCAGAAACTGACCAAATTGCACCTTCTAAATAAAGACCATAAATTATCATAGAGTTATTTTTATCTTTTTGGTCTCTCTTTTTGTCATTCATTAGATAATTTTTAGGATCAGTTTCTACTTTATCAGGTTCAAATCTTAAATTTATCATATCTAAAGTAAGATTGGCTTGTGAAGATTTTTTAAGCTTGAAAACTTCTTGTTTAAAGGCTGCAATAAAACCTTGAGGATTCAAGAATCCAGTTAAAAAGAAAGCAGGTCTTTGATTAAATGAAGAATTCATCCATTCTCTTAATCTATCAGCTCTTATTTTTAATCCTTCATACCATGAAGCAACTGTAGGTGAAAGCCATGAAATTTCTTCTGAATTTGCATTAAACATCCAAGCATTAGGTGGTTTAGTCAAATAAAGAGCATCTATTGCTGCAACAATTTCCGAAGTCATCATAAGTCTTCCTTCTAAAGCTTCTCTTATATCAACGAGCGATTTTTTTACTAAAGTAATAATCCATTGAATACGAATGATTTCTTGAAGCAAAACGTTATGAAGTGGTACGGATAATCCTTTTCCAATTGATCCCCAGGATAAATTATCAATTTTTGTTCTATATTCATTTTCGAGGAATTCTTCAGGAAGAGTGGAAAGCATAGCTTCTACTCTATTTTTTACATCTTGTTCTTTTGAGATTCCACCTCCACCTCCTCCTTCTTTAGGTAATGTTGAAGATATTGTTTCAAGTAATTCTTTAAATTCTTTTAATCTGAAAGTTAAATCTGCAGATCCATGTAGACCAAATACCTGAGGAGGATCATTTTTGGAGAAGCCACTTATATGAGCAATAATATTTGTAATTTGATGCATATTAGGAAGATTTTCATCAGGAGCTTTATAAATTGGGGCATCTTTATATTTTGGATCGTTTTTGGCATTATTTGGTGGATAGAAGCAATATTCACCTTTTGTGAAGAAAGAATCATCTAAATAAGAAGAAATTATGGTTTTGAAAAGCTCTCCATCTTTTCTATCTGTAATTCTACCTCCATAAAGAATAGTAGAGACAACATTTACTAGAGTTTTGAAATTAATCATAGTTCTTGGAGGAGCTTTATCATCGATTTCGAATCCTTTTGCAAATTGTTTGAAAACAAATAAAATAGAACTTTCTAAATCTGAATTATTAAATTCATAAGGAATACACCATCCAAGTGGTCCATATTTTCTTCTTTCTAAAACTAGTGAATGTAAGAAGGATAATGTGAATACTAATGATCTCCATTCCTTAAATTCCCAATTATCTAATTGTTCTTGGTTTACAACAGTGGAATATGTTTTAATCATAGAGGCTTTTATACCTTTAGGAGGCTCATTTGTAATTTTCAAAGATTGATGTAAAAGACCAATAGGGAAAGTATCTCTTGGCTCGCAACTTAAGAAAATTCTTGTTTCTGAATTAAATGTTATATCAGTATTTTTTAAAAGAATATCTAACTGTTCCATGTATTTCAAACCCAAATGGCAGTTTTGTAATAAAACCCATTCTCCACTTTCTTTTGCAGCATCTACTAAGGTTTGTGCAGTTTCTTCTTGATTTTCTCCCATAGATACTCTTTGGATAGTTTTTTTCTTTTTCCTTGAGAGCTCTTCAATACTTGTTGTAGGATCAGCACCAGCAGATAAAAGATACAAAATAGGAATTCTATTTTTAGAAATATTGTAAAGATCTTCCATACTTTCAGGATATGGATTTAAGAAGTCTTTGTTTTCTAATATGGAAGGAATAAAGGATTGAGTAGCGAATATAACTGCTCTGTCCTCTCTGAAACATCTCACAAAAATAAGTTTAAGGAAAGCTACCATTTTTGGATTTGCTTGATTGAATAAGTCTTCATAAGGAATAAAATTTTCAGCATCTGGAGCAGAATAAAAATTTCTCATTTTTTCTGGATTGTCTCTAATTTTATCAAGTAATTTTGAGAATGAATTTAATGATCCGTTGAACTTATGTCGATGAATTGCTAATAGATTCAGCCATTCTTTTGGCTTTTTCTCAGATTTGGTAAGGAAGTCAAATGGACAATCTTCTTCTTTATCAGGAATGATTATAGCACCACATTTGATAAATAAATTGATATCTCCTTGATTTAAAAGAGAGTTTCCATCTACTCTCTCTACAGTAAGAATCTTGAAGCAGACAATTAAAATAAATGCAGTTTTATCTCTTTCAAATAGACCTCTGTTTACGTATTTATATACATGTTCTGATAATTTTTGTACAATATTTTTAACTCTTGTTTCAGTGTGATTATTAGGAATAGCATTATCAATTGAAAATTCGAATAAATCAGTGAATTGTTGTAAAGAGGTAGAATACATTTTGGAAATCTCTTGCATATCAACTACAGAAAAGTATAATACTGAACCTCTCGTTGCAACTGGAAGATATTTAAGTCTTTTTAAGTTAATATCCTCTTTTTTTTCTTCTGCTTCTTTAATTTTTTTGTTATTTTCTTCAGATCTAATTTTAGAATTATTTAAGACAACGATAATTTCTTGATTTTCCAAAAGGTTTCCTGGCTTATTCAAGTTATCAAGAATATCTTTTTGACATTGTAATAAAGAATTTTTATTTTTAGTAATATCTGCCATAATATTCTTTAATGTTTCTTCTAAAATCTTTTGTTCTTTTGAAACAACTATTCCTTGCAATTGTTGTTCCAAACCAGAAATTGTGACATTGAAATCAATAATAGTAGTTTTAGCAGCTAATTCTGGAGAGAAATGAGGATTTATGAGTTTACACAATAAATACATCTTAAAGCTTTCGCAAAAATCTTTAGTTTTATCTCCAACCATAAGTTTTTTTATTTTTGAATTACTTGGAAGAATTTGTCTTTCAAGTATTGGCTCCAATTTAGATTCTACTTCATTTTCAATTCCTTCAATAAGAATTTGATCTCCATTCGCCAAAATTGGATCTAAGTAGTCAAATTTTTGTGCAATATATTTTTGTGAGAATATTAATTTATTTGTTTCAATTTCAGGGAAAGTTGTTAAAAGCCATGTTTTAGCTTGATTTTGAGGATCAATCAACAAAGGATATCTTGAAGATGATGTAACCAAAATACCATTTTGAACTGAAATTGTATCTGATGGTAATCTATTCATTGCCCATTCACCTTTTGTTGATTCATCTACTAAAAAGTTTTCAAGGATTAAATCACGACTATAAGGCAATCCTCTTCTTTCAATTTCTCCTTTGAAATAATCTTTAATTAAAAGTTGTCTAAATTCGAAATTAAATGGACCTGCATATGCAATAAATGCTGAGCAAATAGCAGCATTACCTAATAATTGCATTTTGTTTTCTTCGAATTTCTTTGAATCTTCAATCCATCTTGATCTTTCTCCTGATAAAGAATCAATTAAATTAGTCGCTTGTTCAACTTGTTTTCTCATTTTTTCTGCAATTTCTTCTTGCTCTTCTTTTTTTTTTCTGACTTCATTGACTGATTCTTCTAAAGCTTCCTTTTCTTTTCTAACTTTATCTAATTCATCCATTTTGTCTTTTAATTGTTTCTTCGCAATTGCCAATTCATTTAATTTCTTCTCAACTTTTTGTTGTTTAGGTATAACTTCCTTTACTGCTTCCATATATACACCTACTGCTCTGCAAAAACCAGCAATTTTCAAAGCACCATCACCACCATAACCTTTAGCTTTATCATCTTCAAATACACCGGCACCATTTAATTTTGTATTAAGATATGGCTTTATAAGTTCCAATGTTTCATCATTAATTGTTAGAGTTTTTCCAGCTTCTAATTTTTTCAACCATGATTGGATAATTGCGACTGTTTCTCCTGATGCATTATATTGTTTAATTAAATCAAATGAAATATTATATGAAAGAATTTTATTTGTTTCTTCAGGAGGTTTAAAGTTTTTAGTAAATTCAAGTTCTCCAAAATCTTCAATAGGTTTTAATCTCTTTCCTAGAATAACTGCGACACAATCAAAATAATATCTGATAGACATAGCAACATTACCTCCAGATAAATTTACAATAGCATCTTTGTTGATTTGTCCCATCTTCTTTTTAGCATCATCTAATTTTGGTTTAGCTAACTCTAATTCAGAAGAAACTTGTTCAGCTTCTCTTTGAATCATATTTGCTTCTTGATTACATTTTTCGGCTTCAGCAGTAACTTGTGTATCAATTTTGTTAACTTTTTCAACTTCTATAGCAAGGGCTTGCTCTTGTTCTATGACATTTTTTGTAATTGCTTGAACTTCTGCCATTTTAACAGCTAAAATTTTATTCTTTGCTTTAATATCTTCAGAAGCTTCATCTAATTTATTTAAACCATTATTAATTACAGATTCTTTGGTAATAATATCTTGCTTTTTAGTAAGATATAATTTAATATATTCTTCAATAAAAGATAAATAAGATTTAGGAGTAACATATACATATCTTTTCATTCTTTGAGCATATAATTCGCAAACTTTTTGAATACTATTATGAATCGATCCCATGAGATTATATAATTGATTTACATGTTCAGGTTTTCCATCAACAGTTAATTTCTTATTTGCTTTGAAGAATCCAGTTGCAACAGAAATTAATGCATCTTCAGGCCAAGGTAATAACCAAATAATAGTACATTGATTGAATAAAACTGGGAATTTGATGAATTTTTCACGGAATTTATCAGAAGAAGGGGAAAAGCATAAACTCATATGTAAATTTTTTCTAACAGTATTAATAAGTTCTATACCAACTTCATTATCATCTAATTGTTTATTTGAAAATTCAGGCATCTTTGAAAGCATAGCTCTTGTACTTGATAAAATAGCTAATTTATCTTCTTTTTTCGAGAACAAATTTGCAATTTCTCCAGTTGAAAGGAAAGAGGAAATTAATTCTAAGAAAGATTCTAATTTTATTTCATTATCAGTCATACAGAATGTATGTTTTATTAAGAATTTTCCTGAAGCGGGATTATAATCACCAACCATAGTTTGATAAATCAATCTAAATTCTGCTTTTAACTCTTCAAGTCTATCTGCTCTATCAGAACCAATTTGAACAATTTTGTGTTGAGAACAATAAGCAGCAAGACGAGTCATACTTTGTTTACCGGAACCACCAACACCTACAAGCATTGCAGATCCTTGAGGTGTTTGTACAATTCTTATCAATTTTACCAAATTTTTCAAACAATCATCGAAAAGGACTAAATCAGCATGCTTTAATTTCTTTTCTTGATTTAATAATTCCATATATTCTGTTGTTCTTCTTCTTAAATCATCGATAGACTTTATCATTTCATAAGATTTTGGAAAAACTTCTTTTCCCGTATCTTCATTCATTTCTGAAGGTTTCATATAATCAGCAAAAATTTTTTCTTCTCCTATTTGTTCTATAATATCTTTGTCAAGATTTTCTCTCAAAATATTATCAACAATATTATTGTATTCTGCTTTATCATCCAAATCTCTTAATTTATCGCAAAAGACTCTCGCACCTTCATGTTTCCATAAACTGAACAAGAAAACTTCTGGAGATAATTGGTATCTACTATTTGAGTTCTTTACTGCATCTCTATCTACAATTATAATTCCTTGAAAAGTTCTTGATAAATCTCTCATATTGAAACTATAATGGAATTTGATTGGAGTCGTAATAAATTTAGACTTTACTTTTTTTAATAAATCAGAAGTTAATTTAGTCAATTTCTTAGCTTGTAAAGCAACTGCTTCTCCGTAGAATTTAGTAGGGAAATACAATTCAATAATTTTACCATAAATATCCTCTACTGATTGTTCGTTAGGTAAAACCATATTGAATATGAAGAAATGTCTTTTAAGTCTATTAGGAATATCATTCTTTCCTCCTTTAGGATGATTCATAGCAGCAACAAATGAAACTTTTTCAATTTTTTTCATATTTCCTCTGTTATCAGCATCTCCGATTAAATAGTATCCAGAGAATTCAAGGAATTGTCTTACTAATTCTAATGTTATTTGATCTCCCCATTTATTAACAAAAGGCATAGATATATCATCAATAAATAAAGTCATTTGTTTATCATAGAAAGGAACAAATACATTACCAGATTTTTCAAGTTCATCATCGCATGTTTCTTGGAAATTTGTGGGTGTAGTTGCAGATGAAAAGTTTACTCTTTTTAAAACCTTTTTTTCATCAAATTTTAATTTTTTATAAAGTAAAATTGTGGAAGTTTTCGCAGTACCAGAATCTCCTAGTAATAAGCAAGGATGAGTTCTTTCTGAACTACTATCAATTTTTACTGATGCAACTTTTTCAATTAAGAAAATAGCTCTTGTAGAATCCATAGTAGGAATCAATAATTGAGAGAAATTACCCATTTCAGATTTTAAATTTAAATATTCTTCAGTTTTCCATAGCTCCCAATTGTTATTTTCAATAGTATATTCAAAAATAGTTTTATCTCCTTCTATCTCTTTTATAGGAGCTTTGCACAAATTTCTTAAGATTTCATGGAAAACTCTTCTTTGATCTTGCTCATATAAAGAACCAACTGACCAAGTTATTGCAAAAATTACAACTTTTTCAATATAATTTCTATCTAAGCCATCTTTCTTTGAAGATAGTAAAGCTTCAATTAACAAAAGGAAATTTTTTACACGAATAAGCCAAGAAGTGTGCATACATATACTTAGATTTTTATTTATATTAACTTCTAATATAAAAGCATCTGTAAAGTATTTTTTCTCAATTAATTCTCTTAGATACTCCATTTCTTTATTTTTTTGATTGAATAAATCTTTATTTTTTTGGAACCATGAATTAATATAAGGTCTATAAGTAATATCTTCTTCAGTGATATAAATCATACCAGCTCTAGAAACTGTTGCTAAAGTTGCGTTTCTTAAATCTTCACATTCAAATACGAGACGACAAGTATCAGCCATATTGATTCTATCGTTATTAGATAAAGTCAAAATCTTATTATCATCCATAACTGTATTAAGAGATTCAATCCAAATAGAATCAATTGGTCCATCGCAAACAAGCCAATTATTACCTTTTGTAGTCATACTAGAAGCTTCATTGCATCTTTTCCAAAGCATCGTAAATACTCCAAGAATATAAACATCATTTTTCTTTTGAATGAAAAGATATGGTTCTTCAATAGCCTTAGGATTCATTCTGTGCATTTTATATTTAGCTTCTTTTCCTTCAGACAGTGATTCAGTCAAGATTTCTAAAATAGTAGATTTACCAGTACCTGTAACACCTACAAGCATAAAAGAGTGACGAACTTCTACAGTCTCAAAAGTTTGAACAATTTTTTTAATAAATTGAGCTCTATCTTTATCTAATCCTCTATTAAAAAGATTTTTTCTGAATTTTTCTTCCAAATCAGGATATTCAGTAGGTTTGGTATTTTTTTGTGCAGGAAAGACATCTTCAATTAAAGATTTAAAAAGATCAATATCATCGGGAACAAATTTAGATTCATTCATACCTTTTAATGCAAGGTAAAGAATTTCTTCTTCTCTTTCGATTTCTCTTATTTTTTTTTTTACATTACCAGCATGTCTCAATACAGAAAGAATATTTCTAAGACCGAAATCATAATGTTTTTGTTTGGATAACTGATCTTCACAAAGATAATACAATTTGGCGAATTTTTTACTTAAATCATCATTATTATCAAAACCATAAGAACAAAGTTTGACTCTAATAATTGATTGTCTATCAGGAACCATCATACAAACTCCTCTAAATAAAACTTTCAAATTTTCAGGTAATTCTTGTCTTCCAGCATAACCAGGATTCATAGTAATGAAATAAGCAGTAGTTCCAAGTAATTCACATTCAGGATTTGCATTAGGATTTTTAGATGAATCAGGGAATTTAAAGGAAGCTTTAACTAATTTTCTAGCTTCTTGAATTGCTGAAACTATTGTAGCCAAGACAGATAATACTTCTAAATGAATTCTATTAAACTCATCAAAACAACCCCATGCTCCTGATTTACATAAACCTTTGAAAATTAAAGCCATATCAGCATATCTATGTTCTGGTGCACAATTTGTAACAAGGACAAAGACTCCCATTGTTCTTCCCATATCTTTTACAGTTTCAGTTTTTCCAGTTCCTGCAGGTCCTGCTGGAGCACCACCATAATTCATTCCCATAGCTTGAGCCAAAGTTATATAACATTTATCAGTCAATTCAGTAATACACATTCTTTCTTTAGCTCCAAGAAATTCATAACCATATTCGAATGGAACATCAGTAATATTTATAAGACAAGTACGAATTTTGTTTTGGTTATACCAGTAAACTCTTGTTTGTTTAAGCCAATCATAATCATTAATTGTTATTTTTCCATCTTTATGTCTCAAAATAAAATCATAAATATCTCTATTATGAACATGAACAATAATCAAAGTTTCTAATTTAACTACTTCCAATCTGTTTCCTAAATCTCTTCGACATAATTCAGCAATAACAGATTGAATTTGATAGAAATCAGCATTAATTGGACATTTTTCATTTCCTTCAAGAAGTTTCTTTTTTAAAGTTTCTGCTTTGTCTCCACTAGTTTTAATTACAAATTCTTCTAATTTTTTGGTACCAAGAATTTGAAGTGCAAATAAAGCAACTTGACAAATATATTTCAAAATAAATTGTAAGAAAGATTCTCTATTTTGTTCAATCGTTCCATCGAAGAATTGTTTAACATCATAATAAGCTTTTTCAAATAAATCTCTAATTGATTCTTGCATACTTCTGACAAGCTCATTTAGCCAATCTTCAATTTTACCATCACATTTTACTGGATATTTTCTAATATCTACATCTTGAATATCTCTGTTATTTCCTTCTCCTTTTGTTTGCTTGATTTTTGTAATAGTTCTCTTATCTAATTCATTGAATTCAATATCTGTAATAGCATCAAAAATAATATTTAAATTAGATCTAATTGAACCAGGATCTGATCTTTTTGATAAAATTTCCAAAAGGACTGAATTTGAAACGAAATAGAATCTCGGAAAAGCTCCTCTTTTGTTTTCAAGATAGTTATCAAGGTTCTTTTGACAAACTTTCAAAATTCCGTCAATTTCATTTAAAACTGGTGTTAATTCATTTCCTGAACATAAAGCAACTGCATTTTTTGTAGATACAGCTTTTTCCATTAATTTTACCCAATCTTTGTCAGCTTGCTCAAATTGTTTAGTTGGTCCAGGAAGATCTTTTCTGATATCACCTCCTATAAAGAAAGATTGAAGACTTCCCCATAAAGACTGAACTGAATACCATAATTCCATACAATTTAAAATATTTTGAAATTGTTGTTCCTTAGATTTAATTCTAGCATTTAATTCTGGAGTTAAATTTCTTTGTTGAGATTTGAAACTTGCAATTTTACCTGCATGTTCTTCTAAAACTAATTTAATTTCGAAGAAAATAACTGTTTCTAAAATCTGAATTTCCTTTCTGCTGCTGTGATCAATGAATTTAAATTCACAAGTTTTCCAATAATCATCAATATTATTCAAATTTTCTTTTATTTTTTGTTGGTTTTGGGCGACTGATAAAGTATCTTCCAAATATGTTCTATATTCATGAAGTTTATTATCCCATAGAAGTTTCAATTTAAACATTCCTCCATCTTGTTTGACATTTGCTGCTTCTTTAACATTTAATTGTTCGGAAATATCTTTCCAATGATTATCATCATAAACTGGCTCATTTAAAGAAACTAAAGCTTCCATTGTATTATTTACTATTTGAATTTGGTCTTTTAATTCTGCATATTCAGGTGTATTTACTAATTTTTTGTTTACTTTGTTAAGTTTTGTAAAGAAATCTTGAGCTTTTCTATTCATTTCTTCTAAATTTTCTTTTACTTCTGAAAACATCAAATCTTTCCAAGAATCAACTTGTCTCAAAACTTCCATATAAAGATCATATAATGTTCCATAAATTTTTAGCTCATCTTCAATCTCTTTTAATTGTGGATATTCTGTATTAGATAAATTGAATAATTTTTCACCATCTTTAATATTTTTCCATGCTTTATTCAATATTCCTACTCTAGTTCTGTATTTTTCTATTCTTTCATGTGCATCGATTGCATTTTTTCCCTTTGTTGGACCATTTAAGTCATATTCTTTTTTAAGATCGATAACTTCATCTTTCAATTTTTGGATATCAGAATATAATTTTCTTTTAAAATTGATTTGTTGGGTTTGTAATTCGTCTCTCATAACACCTGCATTTAATACTACTTTCCTCCAATTTGCCTCAAAATTTTCTTTGGTTGGGAAATTGAATCTTTCGAAGTCAGATTCTTTAGTGTATAATTTAACCAAAGAGTATAATTGTACAAAAGGTTTTATTTGCATTTCTATCTCTCCTTCTTTTTGTCTTATTTCTTCAATAGTATCAACCATTTCTTTTAATTCCTCAATTTTTTCAGGTTTTTTTTTAAGTTTTAAATCAAAATTTTTTATTATTTCATTCAATTCTTTAGCACAACTTCTAGTTTTTCTTAAAAGTTCTTTTGAATATGCATTTTTCCATTCATTACAATAATATTCCAAATTGGCTTTAATGCTTTTAGAATTTAATCTAATTGCACCTTGATCAAATTCTTCTGGAATTGCTTTAATATTTTTTTCTATTGTCGAATATTCGATTAATTTTTCTTCATAGTCATAATAGGTTTTATTTTTTTTATTATTGAATTCTTTAATTTTTTTTTCAAATGAATCAATCCATAGACTTTTAAATGGATCATAAGTTTCTTTTAGGTATTTTTCAATTTCATTGTTATTTGATTGTACTGATCCAGTTAGAAGCAAAATCATTTTAACAATTTCATTATCTTTTCCAATTTTAGTGTGGAAAGAAACTATTTCATTGCTATCTAATTTTTTCCAAGAAGAAATTCCTTTCATAGCATAGAGAATTGATTTAGCTAATTTATTTATTGCTTCTTGGATAACAGAAATTTTTGGTGAAATTTCTATAGCATTATTCACAAGGGTAATATCAACCTTGAAAATAGCTTGAGAATCTGGTCCATTTATTTTTTCTTTGAGATTTATTAAACTGTTTTTAGTTGTTGCTTTTAAAAATTCATTAAATTTGTCTTCATAATCACTTATCAGTTTATATAAAATCTTGTCTTCGACTTTTGGAATTTTGGGATCAAGTTCATATGTTTTTATTCCCTCAATAATGTCAACTATTGCGTTTTCAATCTCAGAGTTTTTGCTAAGTAAAAGCGCATTTTTTTCTTTAACGTATTCTTCTTGCTTTTTTAAAATTTCATTAATGGTTTTAGTTGTTGGGTTTTCAATTAGATGTAAAAGATCTAATTTTCTAATAGATATCATATTTCTATGAACCCTATTTTCTAAAATTTCATAAAAAGCATCGATTGCATATTCGAATTTTTGAATACATTGGAAAACTCCCATTAAATTAGTATCAATATTCATACTAGACCAATTGATAGTTGTTTTCAAAGGGTGAAGTTTTAAATTTAAATCTTTAATATGAGCTTTGAAATAATTATCAGCTTCTGGTCTACCCATTCGTCCGATTATTCTTGAATATTCTTTCACTAAAAAGTTTAATTCATTGTAATAATTTTTAAATTTTTCCTCTTGAAGTAAAATAATTTTTGCAGTTTCAGGTATATTACATCCCATTCTAATCATACATTTTGCTTCTCTAATTAGTTGTAAAACATATAAATCTAGGTTAACTCTAGGGCCTGAATTTTCATTGAACACTAAAAGAGGTGCAGAAAGTTTTGCTTTTGCAGATTCAACAAATTGCTCAAAGAATTTTTCATTTAAAATTATATAAGAATAAAGTAATGTGTTAGTTGTCATATATGACATTTCAGTTTCAGTTCTTTCTTTGATGGAGATATCTTTGAAACTGTTTATATAAGGATAAATTCTATTAAATAAATGTTTGGCCCATTTTATTTTTCCGGAAATCTTTGGCATATTTCTTTGAATTTTTGGACTTTGTCTTCCAGATTCGAAATTAGTTTGTATACTATCTATTTCTCTTTTATAATTAGAATAAATTTCAATTTTTTCTGATTTAAGATTTGCTTGTAAATTAGGCTTTGTAAGAATTTTTTCATATTTCGCAAGCAATTTCAATTTTTTATCAATCCAATGTACTTTTTTGAATTCTTCATTGATAATTTTGTGAAGTTCATTTTCAATTTCAGATATAGCTAAATTAAAGGCAACATAATCTTTATCAAATTGAGTTTTTTGGAATTCTAAGAGCTTTCCTGTTTTTTGTTTGAAAGTTTCTAATTGATCATCATACTTGCTTTCAATAATTTCCATTGAGTCTAATTTATGTTTTTTGATATCTTCAAATTGTTTAATAGTAGTAAACAATTCAATCAATTTAGTAAGTCTTTTGCAGAAAGAATCGAATTTTCCAAATAATTGATGATCTCCAAATTCGAAATTATTCTCTTTATTTGTGCTTGTTGAATTCGACTTTGCTTCCTTGTATTTTTCTCTGTACATATGAAGCAATCTAATACAATTTTTAAACTTATATATCAATTCATCAGGATCTCTACCCCAGATATAAAGCGGGTCTTCATTTGCAAAGTTCTTTTTTCTATCCAAAATATAGTCTTTGCAATTATTGATCATTTGGTCAGTAATTCTACTAAATAAATGAGTCATTTTTGTATTATCATAATATCTTGCAGTAAAAGAAATTAGTTTTAAAGAATTCATTAAGGATTGAAGAGAATCAATAATAGTGTCTGGTGTTCCATTATAAAGTGGTTCAAAATAGATTTCTAAAGTTGAGAGATATTTAACATTATCTTTAGCTTCTGCTTGAGCAGTATGAGCATCAGTTTTTTTCTGTTTCATATCATTAACTAAATTTGTAACTGATTGTGATTGTTTTGATCTTGGTTCTGCAAAATATTTTGAAATTAATCTGAAATCAGAGCATTTAAAGAAATCGTTTACTTTAGTTAGTCTTTGTAATCGGAATTTCCATTTTTCTAATTCACTTTTCGGACCAACATTATCCCCAAAAGGATATTCTTTGTCCATGTCTTCAATTTCATTTGAGAGAGTATCAATCCAACTTCTGTATATTTCTTCAATTTTTTGATGGATCATGTTTGAATCTTCATTGGATATGAAGTCTCTATTATCTTTTAAAATTGCGTCTTTAATGTTTTGTGGAATTTCAGCGAATTTTACGCCCTTGATTAAAGACTCAACAGTGTCATTCATATCTTTGGCGAATTGTTCTAGAATTTTTTTGAATTCTTGTTTTTGTTCAGGTTCAATTTCGCCCCATTCATCATTAGAGAAATTATCGATTCCTTGATAGAGATAATTGTGTATAACTTTAGTCATGCTTACCATTGAATCACATGAAATTTCTCCATAGTATAACTCATTGTCTGAAGCAATCTGTAACTGTGAGTTCGAAAATTCTTTTCCTTCAGGAATCATTCTAATAAAGAAAGCAGCACGATTTCTAAGCTCAATATTTTTTGATTGATTGTAATAAGCGGTAAAAGGTAAATTGTCTACTTTTTCATTTGCTCTGTGAGGCTTTTGATAATAGACTAAAAGGGTTTGTCCCATTTTACCGAGCAAAAAATTATACAGATTGTTAGCGACTTCTTTTGAGTCTAAATATTTATCATCATTGTCATGATTATGATGAAAACAGCTTTTCAGCATATTTGCCATCCATTGTACCCTCGGAGTGGTAGTCATTTAAAGTATTAATTTTTTGATTTTTTGTTTAAATAATTAAGAAAAATAAATTAATTAAATAATTAATTTTTTTTTAAGAAATTTACATTTATTCTGTTTATTTAAACTTTCAATTAAAGTTACCTTTTAAATATTAAATGATATCTTGTTCTTCTGCTTTTTGCATTTTATATAACAAAAAAATTTTTAATTTTATTTACTTTCAAAAAGCAATCAATATGTATAAAATAAACATTGGAAAATTTGAAAATTAAAAATTTTTGTAACTTATTTTTTTTACAATAAATTTTGATCTAAACCAAATCTTCATAAGAATTTAATGGTTTTCTTTTTATACTTTTTTGTATATTTTAAAAAAAATACATTCTAATTTGATATTTATTTTAGCTTTATTTCTTTATTATCATAATAAATTTTTTATTAAATATTTCCTTAGGTAAATTTAAAAAAATTGACATTTTTCCTTTTAGATTAGATTTTTGAAAGGAAAAATATTTGATTAATGATAAATTTTTGTATTATTAAAATATATTTTAATAAATACATTTGAATTTGAAATACAAAGTTTAACTTATTTATAATCAATTTAGTATATTTTATTTTTTCAACTTATAAGAATCATATGACCCAAAGTAGGCTTATTTTTAAAATAAATTCATTTTTTGGACAGGATAAAGTTAAAGGTTTAAAATAATTATTATTTTAAAGCAAATAAAAATAAATAAAATTCAGTTAAAAATTGTTTTTTAAATTATAATAAATATATAAAATGTTTTTCTCTTTTTATGTAATTTTAGCAACCAAAAATTTTGAATTATTATTTCATGTCATATTTTTTTAAAAATTTTTCAAAATATGAATATATAAGTGAATTGATTTACTAATTATTAATCATTTTTAATCTAAAATATGATTTTTCAAAAATATCATCGAAAAAAATCTTTAAATTAAAATATGTTTTATATTTATAATTTGATAATTGACAAAAAATATTTAAGCTATTTTTATTTAAAATATTAGCTCATTTTCATTATCAACAAATATTATTTCTGAATTCAAATTAAGCTTTTCACATATGTAATATCTAAGAAGATTAAAAAATAAATTATATTATTAAAGATATAATTTCGATAACTTTAATCAATGATAAAAACTTACATAATATTTGGAGTTTTTAAAAGATTAAAACCTTTGGACTTTTTAATTCTGGGATGAATTTCTTTAAAATAAAAATAAAAATGCCCGACAAATATTCCAAGTAAATCTTGTTTCATCTCAACTTCCCAAAGCATAGACAACATCAAATAAAACCAAGGTAGATACGGAGCACGTAAATTAAATAGTCCTGCAACATTGACTACAGTATTTTTACTTTTTCTTCCCCAATAATAAATCATTGCAAAACTAAGTGAATTAGCCATGAATACAATTCCAATAAAGGGTCCAACTAAGGACAAAAGTGTTATTGTTATTATAAGAAAATATAAATAATCTCCTGAATTTCCTCTAAATATCAATTTTTCTAAGTATTTTGAATTCCTAAAACTAAATTAAAATTAACATTTATATTGGAAGAAAAAGACGGAAAAAATTAATAATTCTATAAACTTTAATCTTTATATATAATGAATAAGTAAAAAATATCTTACAATAATATTACATGGAAAAATAATGATAAATTGAAATCCCCGAAATAAAAAATATTACTTATGATTCTCCATATATGAAATTTTTTAAATATTAATTCTGTATTAAAATACAAATCCAAAGGAGAAATTATTTGAAACCAAGTTAATAAGGAAATTAAAACACAGCTTATTGTTAGAAATCTTGTTATTTTAGGAGAATCCGCGAAAAAAAAATTGAAAATATTATCCATTAGCTTGAATTAATTTTTCAATAAAAAATTAATAATTGTTTTATACATATATAATATAAACAGATGTTCGTATTTGAAAATTTTTTTTTATGCGTGTGTCATGATTCAAATATCAATTTTACTATAAATAAATAAAACATTAAAAGTAATCAATTATTTATTAAATCTAAAAATTTGTTTTTTGAATAGTTTAATATTTTGGGGATTGGTGATTGTGGATTGG
>Ga0194116_10003747_pt1 | contig 18025 bp, 7 predicted proteins | sample TA2MahsurfametaG_4_FD_148617 | JGI IMG/M metagenome (GOLD analysis project Ga0194116, IMG submission 148617) | Freshwater microbial communities from Lake Tanganyika, Tanzania - TA2015008 Mahale S9 surface | ecosystem: Environmental > Aquatic > Freshwater > Lake | place: Tanzania: Lake Tanganyika...
CGAACCCGGCATTGTTCACCACCAGATCGATGGGACGCGCCACGTCACCAATGCGCGCGCACACCGCATCCACTCCTTCGCGGGTGGTCAGGTCGGCGGCCAGCACCTCGAAGCCCAACACGGGTCGGCCAGCACGGGTGATCATTACGAAGAGATACTTGGACGAGTTGGCTGGGATGCATTCAAGATTTTCGGTGGAGCCTTCATGGACATGTACCGACGGTTCGGCTTCGACGAGCAGACCTTGACTCTCTACATGCGAACTTGCGTCGATCAGGGAATGCAATTCACGTGGCCACCTCCCGCGGTCGCGTACGAGCGGGATCGACGAGATTAGGAGGAGCTCTGCTCGAACCTGACGGGGGGTTCGAGTCGCGTCGCCGAACCACATCGATAACGCTGTGGCGGCTTGCCAGGGTCCTTCGACAATTTGGTCCCAGGTTCCTCAAGGTCCAGGTCATAGACCCAAGAGCGTGCCGATGAAGATTTGCGCAAGTCACGAACTAACTTTCGTCCAAATCGTGTCCCTCAGTCCTTGAAGTCCACGACCACTGGAGCGTGATCGCTCAACTCCCAAATTCCTGGGAATGCGGACTCTCCCCCATAGACACGTTGAACATCCTTCGCCAATTTGGGCGATGCGATGACGAAGTCGATTTGCTGGATCATCCCACCGAACTTCTTTCCTGGCCTTGGCTTCATGCCATTTCGATGGGTAAAGAGATGTCCGCACTTCGGGCTCTGTCGTCGAGTTCCAGCGAAGTATTTGCAATCATGGCAGCCTTCCAGCGGCTTTCGGCTTGACGCCGTAGCTTCAATCAGGTCCACCAAGCCATACTTCTTGAGGACGCCCGATACGTGGCCGGGCCAGAGGTTGAAATCACCAGCCAGGATCAAGCGTTGGCCTCGGTCAGATTCCAAGAGCGTTTCTAGCTGGGACATCAGGCGGGGGAAGGAGTATTCGCCGGATCCGTTGTTCTCTCCTCGACGATCTCGCGTGACTGCATATAGTCCAACGACGGTCGCCCAACGCTCACCGTTGCGCAGAACATCGCTTACCTGCACAGCGGCTGGCCACTCAAACTCAAGTCGGCGTGTCTTCAGCCGAGTTCGAACTTCTGTAACTTCCCGAAACTCTACGGACCTCGTCGCTATAACAGTTCCCCACTTGTTGGCCTTATCGGGATAGATCCCTTCTGGGTTCCATTGGTAACGCCATCTCGAGTCAACACCCGGTGTCACCTTCGCCTCGGTGAAGGCGTAGACATCTGCCTGGATCTCGGCATCGGCCCAATCCAATAACTCCGGGACCGACTTCCTTGGTGCCACTGCCTGCTTTAGGTTCCATGTAGCAACACGCATATCAACCTTTTCCATCTTGTTCGAACTGTGTTGGTGATCAAGTAGGCCAGCCATATCCGGACATTTTGAATCGGCGTTGTTCCCCTACCCTGCACGCAAACTTTAATGAGCCAGAAATCTCTGAAGGGCCCTTTTGGCTCGTCTCTTCAGTGCAGTCTTTTCCACACGGTTTCACTTACACAACGAGGGACTAGCAGATCAACAAATTTGGCTTTACACCGCAAATTCAAAGCTGCCTCTACAGAAATCTTGCGAGAACTGGCTGCTGGTCGCTCGTTCCAGAACCAATGAGGATTGATCGATCAAGATATTGATTGAACAACTCGCACGACGTTTCTGGAACTAAGCAGCACTGATGACACACACCAGCAATACGACGTTCGCTGTCAAGAACTGATTCGATACACACCGGATCCTGCGGGCACCATGCCACAGCCTCGAGGACTCTGTCGAGGAGCCCCTCGAGAATTCCGCTCTGCGCAAACCGGACTACTCCACCCATTGTCCCCATGCTGTCTCCCTCTGCGGTGTACACGAGGAATCCCAACCGACCACCTTCCAACTCGTAGATACGATCGCGAATACTGGGCAACGCATAACCCGAGTCGAGGCTGAGTTCTCGTGCGAAGAGATGTGCAAGCGTATGAGCAACTACGCCGCGATCGCTGAGGTCAACGACAGTTGGACGACCATCCACACCGATCCGTCTTTCCGTCGACACATTTCCCAAAACATGTGGGTTGATTTCGAGGAAAATTCCCTCTCCGCGAACACGATAAGCAGGAAGCCAGTGCCGTCTGAAAACTTCCGTTCCCCACAGCAGTTGATGTCCCTCGCGACGTCCGACTGAACGGGGATTCTTTCGAGAAAAGCCATCCAATACTCGGGTTTCCGTCAAAACATGTACTGCAGCTATCCCACGGAAAAGTGACCTCTCGCCAATCAGGGGGTGGTTGTACGCCGACAGATCCTTCGTTTCAATCGTGAACAGTGGATTATTGGCGAGACGCGGATAGGTCTTGCGCCCACTGAGGACATTGAACTCGTTCAGTCTCGCTTCGTATACATTCCATTCATCACTTGCGGCTTCTGCCTCGAGATTACGAATGTGAATGACATATTCTCTCATTACCTCTACGTCGAGGGCGAACCCCTCGTCATTGAGCTGACCAGCAATCAGACCGAGTTCTCTTGATGATTGAGTATCGGCTTCACAAACTCGTTGCAGCAGGTTGGGCCGATTCCGAACGAAATCAACGATTCTCTCATCAATCTCGGCCTCGGACGGAATGTGCAAGGCCGACTTCATGCTTGGGAAGTAGACAGCGACGCTCGTTCGTTCAATCAACTCCATTTCCTCGGAACAATCCTCATTTTCTTTACCGGGTAGCCAAATTCGAAGTCCAGAGCACTTCTTCTTGTAGCCACCCTCGTTTCTTCCGCCGCAATCAAGACACTTGGGAACTGGTTGCTGGACTACTCCGCCAAGAGTGAGTTTGATGTTGTCGCTGACGCAACCACCGACATGGTTCACAGATTGTGCCCAGTCGATTTCTTCGATGTGGCCATTAGGACAAATCAGAAAGACCGGGACCTGCTGAACCCGGCCAGCGAACTTTCCAGCAGCACAGGATGGACATTTCCAGACGGCGGAGTGCTTATCGCCATGGTGAGCAATGCTGATTCGACCACACTGCCAGTTCTGACACCACCCAGCCATTGGAAATCGCATGAGGGGGATGATCCAATTGCGGCTTCCTCGATCGTCATCAAATCGTGGAGGAACAAGAAACGATGACACGCCCGTAGCGGCTTCGAGCTCTGGGTCACGGATTGAGTTCTTCCGGACGTAATCGAGATAGTCATCGTCGTCTGGGAAAGCTCGCCGCAGCATCATCTCCCACTCGGGAAGTCCGGCAACGATTCCTGTCAAGCCGTGCCGTGTCCTGATCACGCTCCCAACTCCACTCTGAAGAACGGCGTCTCCACGCTTGATCATCGTGTACATGTGGTTCATCAAAGCTCATCGTCTCCCATGGTCAAGGCTGATTGGTCCGAAGTACCTACGTCGGCCGCGACGACTGCGGTAGGCAACCCAAAGGAAACGAGTTGTGCCGGAGCATCGGGATCGACAGAGCGCATCGAGGTGAGGATCCGCCAGACACCATTAGCTCGAGATGCCGAATTAGCGTTGGACGCAATCTCCAGAAAGTCCGGAACGCCCCTACCCTTCCGCCAGGCATAACCCGAGACTACTGGAACTGAAGCTTGGGTAAGCAAGTCAACGAGGATTTGCTTAGTGGTGTCATATTCCCACTGGCCATGTTGAAGGGCTCTTCCGAGATACCACTTCTCTAGTGTTGGCCAGATTCGCTTGACTTGATCGGTGATCGTCCCCCCGCTTGGAGTCTCCAAAATCTGAACCAGGGCGGCGATGGTTGTCGGACAACTGCGTTCCAATGCCTGCCGGGTGTATGGAGTGACGCTCGCGCTTTCGACTGACGCGTAGAGACGTTCATGCCAACCGATGAACGATTCGTAGTGTGATCGATCACGAGGAGACGAGCTGTTGAGTACGTCGACGATGAGCGCCGGGGATTTGTCCGATCGGCCGACTCGACCCGAAACCTGAATGTATTGGCTCGAGCCCTTCGGCTGTCCCATTACCGTCATCAGGCCCAATCTCGGAACGTCGAGACCTACTTCGATCATTGAAGTGGCGAAGCAGAAGTCGACTACTAGAGGGTCGTCGTAGGGCCGCCCCAGATCCGCAAGAACTTCAGAAACATTTTCCGATCCGGTCGCCGTGATCTCTTTCGGTCGACGGTGCGATCTCAGGGGTCGTTGTCCGCTTTCGATCCTCTCCCCACTGGAAGAACCGGACGCCAGACGAATCCTGTCCAAGACGCCACGTAACTTCGTCTCGACAGACGAAGAGAGCATTCCCAGAACTCGTCGACTGGAGAAGAAGGAAACATCGGTCCAGTAGGGATCGACTTCGGCACCCATAAACTTCATCACGCCAGCAAAATGGGCGAGAGTTGCCAAGGCCCGCAGTTGAACTTCCACAGCGGGCAGTCCCCCAGAGGAGCTAACAGCCACGTAGCGGCGTGTTGGACGATCCGGGTCCTGGCGGCTGAAGAACGAGTCCGCGATGTTGAGTCCTGGAGGTGGGACCAATCGAGCGTCGCGGCCATACAAGCCGTGAATCTGGGGGCCAAAGTTACGGGTCGTTGCAGTTGCTGCGACATACAACGGCGACCGTCCCCCTTCTCCGGCCAAACAGAGCTGCTCAAGCATCAGCTCGAAGACCCCGTCGAGGCTTCCCAGCGGGCCCGAAATCAGGTGAAGCTCGTCTTGGATGAAGAGCGCAGGAGGTGGTGCAGCTCGTCGTCCATCTTTAAGTCCGAAGATCGCCTGTGAATCGGGAGCGATGGCCATCGTTGCGACCTTGTCAACAGTTCCGATGACGAAATCGGGTGGGTAGTCGTAAAGATCTTCGTCTGTCTCCAAGATAGGGAGACCCCGCTCGCGTGTTTTCCCCTGAATCATCTCCTGGCGACGGGCAAATCGGCACGTCGGATCAGGGCAATGAGTGAGCAGGCGTTGCTCTTTCTTGGGAGGAGGGAGTTTGACTCTGGAATAGCCAGCGACGCTTCGTTTCGCCACGAATCCCATTTGCGCACCACACCATGGGCATTGCGAGAGCAGGAATCCCGAGGCGGTCATCGAAGCTTTGCCTTCAGCCTGCTCGAGTCGACGAATTGCCTCTCGGCGATTGTTCGGAGTGAGGCCTGAACCGACCCATGCCCCGAGGCGCACCTCCGATATACCGTATCGGTCAGGCTTCCCTGATCGTATCTCCTCCAATGCACAGATCAACGAGGCGCTCCGGATCAACTGCTGAACCGTGAGAAGCTGAAGCGTGTATCGCATCAACACTTTTGTCGTTTGTTGATTCCGCTGTCCACGCGCCATGACACCTTGGAGTCGTTCCCACAAAATCGCAAACGCTGAAAGACCCAAGTAGGCCTCGGTCTTCCCACCGCCAGTCGGCATCCAAATGACGTCGACGGATCGCCGGTCATTGTGTCCAATATCGATGAGCTTCGGAAGACTCGACAGAATGAACGCGATTTGGAATGGACGCCAGGCCGGCTGCATCACTAAACCGGATTGATTACTCGATCCCTCAAAGGAAATCGTGCCGCCTTCAGAAATAATGGCCCGTCGGAGACCTCGACTCGACGCAATTCTCTGAAAATGCATGGCCCGGTTCGCGTCGCAGAAACACTCGCGAGCCTCGTCGTGCAACAAAATCAGCTGCCATCCAGCCCGAATGTCATCGAGAAACTTTCGCCATTCGGACATCTGCCTGATGCCGAGAGCTCGATCATCACCTGAAAGTCGCTCGACCTCAAGAGATTGATCAATGATCCACGAGTCGTAAAGAGCGATCAACTCTTCGATTCGCGGCTTCGCAGGTAACGACGAATCGGCAAGATCGAGCATTGAAATTTGGAGTTCAAGGCCATCGTGGCCGTAGACAGATGGAACCGCAGCCAAAACGTCCACAACGGGAACGGCTTCGGTTCGAATCAAGAAACCACCACTTCCATCATCCGAAACCGATGCATCACATCCGTGGCCAACTGCTCGGTGCCGAATGCTTCTGTACAAAAGGTCGACAGACTCCCGATTTCTTCTCTCAGGCGCGTAGGGAAGGAGGTCAGCAACACGAATCTCCATGCCCGACTGAAACATGCATCGGGCAACCTCGGGAGCTGCAACCCGATCACCCGACGTCTCGTTGGAGATGGAGATGGTGCAAATTCGTTGCCCATCGTCAGTCGGACGGGATCGACAGGAGAGTCGAACAAAAAAGCCGCTCACACCGAGGCTCTCCGTGTGTGATCTCAATAGATCGATGTCGAGAGATACTTCATGGGGACTGCGTTGCCACCAGTTCTGTCGCTGACCCACTACGGAGATCGGCAGGTAGGAGCCGAACCGGATCGTCAGACCCGCCGATTCAACGTCACCGGGAATCCGAAAGCTCACTGCCATTGAACAAGATCGCCCACGAACGGAATTCCCAGTGGCGCCCACCTCCTCCGGCGCCTCAAACTGCCCCCCGTCGTCTTCCTGTTCCTTTGGGGCTGCGTCAGGTTCGAACTGAAGACCGAGCTGCTCATCTTCTTCCGAAGCTGCGGCCGACTCTGGATGTTCGACGTCCGGCGGAAAGAGAACTCCGGCCACATAGATGTTGCCCGGCCTAAACGGAAGGATCTCTTGACCGTCGCTCGAGACGAAAGGACCAATGGGCCGGTCCTGCAGAGGAGCGAAAGTCTCATCCACCACAACCGGACTTCGTTGACTGAGCCACGACATGTCTTTGTTGTCAACTGGCCCGAACATTGTCCGTTTGAAGGCACTCGTCATTGCGTCGCGAACATCCGTCGGGTTCATAGCAGTCTCCGTCGCCACTTCTTCATTCATCCCCACACATCTCCCATCCGGTTCACGGGGCGCTTCACCAACTCATCGGCAACATTGAGAATGGGAGCGAGCTTGACTCGTCCGAGATCAGGCACTTCCACTATGGCGATCTGTCTCTGTTCGATCGAGGGCAACCATGATTGATCAGCGACGATCGCTTCCTTCAACCACTCGACGATTTGCGTCCCGGCCGCGATAAATCCTCCCCGAAGGGCAGTGATGTGCTTCCATGCACTCTCAGTGTCAAGCTCAATACCAAGAGCATCAACAATGGCATCAAAGTTTTTTCTTTCTTTAGGTGCCATAGCGTTTGCACTCCAGGCGCGAAGAAGCTGACCTCGGATGTATTGCTCATTCATTCCGCTTCGGGCGAGCTGTCGAACAAATGAATCGTCCCACCGCTTCGCGCGAAGTGCTGCGCGGTACTCGTTGACCGACTTCATGGCGGTCTCTCCCGAAAACTCCTTCCTGTCCTTTACCCATTCAAAGCAGAGTTGCTGTCGTTTGGAATCCGATCCACCACCTTCGGCGACAACGAGAACATCTCCTCGGCGAAGAGACCGCGGAGCCACGCGTTCTTCAATCTCGAGACCGAATTCATCATCGACAATGCGGGTGGCCCGTTGCCCCACTTCCAGACCAAAGCTGATCCAACGATTGTCAGGCAGGGCGAAGTCCAAGCAGTCGAAGGTTTCTTCCCCTGAGTAGTCCGGGATCGCAGGACGCGGACGCTGGAAAGCCACTTCGTCATCGGACACCTCAATTCTGAACTTGCTCGGTCCTACGACCCGAGCATCGAACATTCCCGCACCTTCAAATGGCTCATAGTCATCCGGATCGAAGGAGTTATTGCCCGGCCACGAAAGAACAAGAGTGTCCTTTGCAAGAGGTGCCGTGAAGATCCAACTGATTTCACGAGGCCGATCGGATGGCTCGATCCGCCAGTCGACAAGGTTCTCAGGCGAACCAAGCACCACACAAAGGTCGAAACGCCCGGCGAATCGCGCCTCAGATTTCGATAGAACCGTGATGGATCGCGTTTGCGTGATGAGCGATGAAAGTCGTTCTCGAATAGGGCCAACGAGCTGATTAGTAGTCACAATACAAATCGAGTCGCAGCGCTCAAACCGTACTTTCGACCCTCCATTGATCACATTGTTGAGTTCCAGAAATGCGGGATGAGGCTCGGTCAGGAGCGCCGCGGCGGCCAACTGAACATCTACAATGGTCTTAGCCAAATCACCATCTAGCCGCGACGCAGTGTCGCTCTCGACGAGATCCTGCATTCCGACAAATGGGTCGGCTGCGTCGAGTGGCGAAGTTCGAAGAATCCGGATTGCTCGCCTGAGCCTGATCAAGAAATCATCTGCAGTTGCGACAAGGAGCAATCCCTTCGCGATGTTCTCAAGGCGACGAGCGTGAGATAGGAGCACCTCGAACTTCTCCCATGCAGTGCCTAGATAGGTCAGGCCTGGTTCAGCCGCCACCTCATATCGCCTGACTGCCTCGAGAAGCTGGGAGTCGTTCAGCTTCTTGTTCACAAAAGTTCCCCTTCGTCGAAGAATTCGTCATCGTCATGATCGACATCGTCCACGAATGGAGTGACTGCTGAGTCGAACACGCGAACAAACACGCCCGGCGGGACCCCCAGGTTGCGGATCTTGTCCTCGAGAGCGGCATTCACCTGTTCGTCCTTCGTCTCTTCGAAGACCCGCATTCCGCTTCCAACCCGGCGATTACAGACAATGAGTTGCGGAGCACACTGAAAAAGGGTTGAGTTCATTCGTCTATATGTCGACCATGAAGTCACAACTGTCAGACGGGGGGCGATCTCTCGGATCCACGGATGGTGCTTGTCGACCGTTGGGTCATAGATCATGAATGGGTGAAAGAGGATGTGGCTTGCCCTGAAAACGGTCCCGGCGTCCTCATGGAAGAGGGCAGCGATTTCAGGCCTCAGCCATGTTGGAACTTCATTCAACAGAATTTCCCGCTGCTTCTGAACGTAGTCACGCCCGGTTCCGATGATCACAACTGGCTTGATTGCGTGCCGTGCATACCACATTCGTCGGGGAGCTCCATGCGGGAGGGCCTTTTCGAGAGCTTCCAGAAGACGATGATCGATTCGTGCAGCACGTCGCCCTTCAGGCGTACCCGCAGGGATTGGCGCAAGAAAGGCCTTACCTCTCATCAGGGACAAATTGGAGGAGAGTCTGATCGTCTTCTCGTCAACAGACCTGATTACCAGATCCTGCATCTGGTTATCGACTAGGCCTACACATCGATCTCCAGGCCTCCAGTCATCGAAAACATCCTGCTCGACCTCGAGTGCTCCCGCCGCTGCCAACCAGTAAGAGAAGCGCCCGGTAGGAACCGAGACGACGACACGTGGGCTGGTTTCACCTATCGCAGCAGTAGGAATCGTCGATAACAGGCCGCCAAGACTCTTGAAGAATGTTGCCCAAACCGGCTCTTTGATTGCCATCGTTGCCCCCAGCGACTCTGGATTAGTTACTATAGGCGCCCTCTATTTGAAGTGGTCTCATCGATCTGAGCAAACAGTGTATGTGGCCCTAAGGAATAATTCCTTTCCGGAACATCAGCATCAATCAACCGCACCCACCGACCAACCGCGATAGCAACGGCCCGTCGCGATGTCTACAATCAACGATCCGGCGAGAGGCGGCTTCCCTTTCTCCGTCACCATGATCGTAACCGACAGTGAGTGAGACAACCAGGAGTATTTCTTATCGGTTCAGCTATCAGATCCAGACTGTGTAGTCGAAAGGCAACAGCAGCTCTCACTCCATTGATCTGGACTTCATGAGAACGTATCTGTAGCCTGTCCTTGTCCGTGCGAGTACTTAATGGACTATCTGAAGAAACCATGGTTCAAAATCACCAATCTCTTTTCAAATTTGAAGACGCGCCCTTCTCTTACTCTGGGGTACGCGCATTTGTTAAGAAAACTAGTGTTCGGATCAACAGAAACTTGCTTGTTCGCTTGCCTGTGAATCAGCAAAAGAATCAATCAGAGGAATCCTGATGATGCGCCTATGGCATCTGGTCAGTTATCGGCGATCACTTTTTGAGTACTCATCTCCTCGCCATGGGGCAATGTCATCGGAGAACGTCCACGATCCAGACGAATGTCTCTGCACCAAATGTTCAGGAGTACGTAGGACTATCTTTGAACAAAAGAATTCCTTGCTATTGAAGATAGATCAGATTGAGTTACAAATCGACGTGGCGAGAGGCGAGTTTGAGAGTCTCACTCATCAGCTTGTCGCGGCCCAACGTGCGCTAGCAAAGGAATGGAAAGTGTTTGCTCCAATTCGACATGAAGCGCGCAAACACCCAGATCTGTTCAATAGGTACCTTCGTACGTGGGGAGCACGAGAAGAAGTACAGCGACAGGTGGAACGCGCCGAGTCTTCATGGAAGACGTTGAAGACCGACCGGGATGTGTTAGTCGACCTAGTAGCAACGCTGATTTGCAAACATCGATTCTTACTGCGAGACATTGAAAAGCGTTACCGATTGAACGCAACAAGTTAAGCAGTCATCTCGATCAGCGCGCCTCATAATTCAAGCGCCTTTCAAATTCGGTAGAAAACTGCTCGGCTGTCCATTGGCTGTCACGACTAATGTGTCACGGGCGCGAGTGCAAGCTACGTAGAGCAGACAACGCTCTTTCTGAAGATCGAAATTGTGCTGATTCGCATCAATAGCTTCCGACGTAACGGCAAGCGGGAGTGGAACTCGATCCGCGTTGACCCCAACGACGAAGAGTCGAGCGAACTCGAGTCCCTTGCTGGAATGCATGGTGCCGATTTGAACCTTGCTGCCACCTTTGCCCGAGCCGATCTCGTTCCATTCGATTCCAGCCTTGTCGAGTGCTGCCTTCACTCCGGCCAAGTCAGCGATGGTTCGCGCAACCACACCAATCGAGCTCGCTGCGACCTTGTCGGCTAACCAAGATGTGAGTAGGTCCGAGACGAACTGCGCTTCCTCGGTCGAAGAGTCGAATACCTGGACGACAGGACGAGGACCCTGGAATTCAGAGCGATATCCAACTTGACGTTCGGCGTTGCCGTCAAGATCGTCAATCGGCTCGCCAGAAAGAATTCCGAGCGCCCAGCCAAGGATCTGCTGCGATGTTCGGTAGTTGATCTTGAGTCGACGCGCTCGACCTCGCGTTTCGATACCGATTGCGGAAAGGCTGACACGACTGTCGTAGATGCGCTGGTGAGCATCTCCAACTATGAAGAGATCATTCGGCCCTACAGGAACTGCGGCTCGAAGAAGCCGCCACTGAGCAGGGTGGAGGTCTTGAGCCTCGTCGATGATCACATGAACGTAGGGGGGTGCGCCGACGGCTACGAGGTGGTCAGCTGCTCGTGACGCAGTCTGCTCGTAGGTAGCCAGGTAACGTTGATGAAGCATGTCCATCAAATGAATGACAGCTTCCCAGACACGCTTACGTTCCTGCCGAGAGAGACGTCGGCCTCTCCCGGGACGTGCGGTCGTCGCGTAGTCGGCCAGCAAACGAAGATCGCGTCCAAGCACGACCTGAATCCACTCTGAAACCAGATAGCGCCCATCGATACCCAGCGTGTCGAGAGCGGTCATAGCGACGGCTTGTTCAGCAAACTTTAACAACTCGCGCTGCTCGACGGGTCGTGTGGCAAGACCTGCCGCAATCAGAGTTCGGTGGGCAAACGAATCGACCGTAGACACGTGAAGGCGATGGAACTCTTCGACGCTGCAGAAACTCTTCAGAGTCCGTTCGAGATTCCTGGCCAGACTCGTTGTATAGGTAGCGACGAGAATTCGGCCAGTCTGATCTCCAGCAGCGATCAATTGGCGAGCCAGGAATCGTGCCCTGTGAATCGCAACTACGGTCTTTCCCGTTCCCGCACCCCCCGTCAAGCGGAAAGATCCGTTGAACGTGGGCTTCTCGGCAATCACTCGCTGGGCTGGATGGAGGAAGGTGCGCCAAGCCTCAAAGTCGCTCGACAGAAGAGCCATCAACTCCTGATCGTTGCTCGTCACGACGAACTCCGCCTTCGTTGCGGGACGTTCGAGTGCAGCGGTGAGATCGGATGTATCGACGTCGTCGCGGGTGACCAAGTAATCCTCGGCAAGAGCGGCCCATACTTCGTCCGGAGTCTTCCCATCAGCGAGTAGGAGCACTGCGTCACCCTGCGCCTTTGGAAGTAGCGATGCAATGGCCAACACTTCGGCTTCCTCAGTGAGGCGACGCAGGAGCGGAATGAACCCCTCGTCGACACCCACCTGACGGAAGTGTTTATCGGCGACCCCATCGAAAACACCAGGTTGACCTTGGACCTTGTGGACAGTGACCGCATCGACCTGTTCGGCAACAGTTGGAACGTCGACGAGCTCGATGATGCCGGTGACTGGATTGACACCGAAACGCTGCTTCATCGCCCACCTATTGGCGTCGTCATGTGGCAGCACCCGAAGAAGAGCAAACCGACCCTCCCCCAAGCGCACCACGACACCTCGCCAAAATTGGTCGACTCGGACTGTGCGGACTCGGTCATCGGCACAGCCATTGAGCTTCTCTAGGTGGACCCCTGCGTGATGAGCCTCTTCGAACTTTCCCGGAAGTTCCAGCACCTTCCGGCGCACGACTGGGTCGAGCCTGTGGAGCCCTGCGAGGAAATTCTTTTCGAGAAGGAGTTCAGGCATTTGGTGTTCCTTGTTGCAGAGCTGCAAGCAATGTATCGATAGTCCACGCATCAGCGGTCCTCACGACCCACCCATCTCCGAGTACCGGGGGCCCAAGCCCGACTGCAACGATCGCAACTTTGGCATCAGGCCATTGGGCTTCGATCGGTGTGTCATTCGCATCACCCGCACTGTCACCGATGATGATGTTGACGAACCCAGCATCTACAGCAGCCTGAGCGAGGCCGAGAGCGATGGAGTCGAAAATGTCGGAGAGATCGATTTCTGCACCGGATGCCTGAATGGGTGGCGTGAGTGGGAGGGTTATGTTCCCCGGAACATGGGTCTTCGTTGTCGTGATAATGGCCGATCCATCAAGATGTTGAGCAATGTTCGACAGATGATGCCAATCGGCCCACCGCAGGCGATCCGAAGGCTTTGCGGTATCGAGCGACAAGACAGCCGTGATGACATTGAAGCCATTCGACCGGTCGATGATTGTCGCCGCCTCGAGTCCGTGAAGGCTGGTCCATGCCGCAACAGCCACGTCGCGTTCATCCGGCGCAGCCACGAGCTCAGCGTTTATTGCAATGGCATCCGCCGCGCTTGCTGTGTCGCTGACCCAGATCGGGGGCGTATTCTGACTCGCGAGCGTGAGCACAACTTCGGCAACCATTCGCCATGCCGACGAATCAGGGTGAGCAAGAGCGAGCATGAGTTGATCAACAGCACCCAAGTCGATAACGCGATTGATCGGCGGTCCATCAGCAAGCAATAAGCCGAGTTTCTGACCGATCTGGTACCGAATCGGCGACGGCAACGGGGCAACGGGAGCCGTCGCAGCGCCGGTGTTCGTCGCTTTGAGAGCCGTGTCAACGTCATCGTACGTCAGTGTCCAGACCCTCGTTCCTGACGCCCTCACGGAAAGCCGCTTGACGGCGTCGTCATCGGTGTCGGTGGGCTCGGCACCGTGGAACTCCCATCCGTCGAGGTAAATCGCCACTGGTGGGGTGCCGGGACGGTCCACCCGCTCTGCGTAAAAGTCGGGGATCGTGTGATGCTGCATCAGAGTGACCTGTTCACGAATGATCCACTCGGCGCCGCTAATAAACCTGACGGAGAATCGCGTGAACCTCGGATTGGTCGGGTCTGGAGAAGTTGCGAGAGTCGCACCGGCAGCCTCAGACCATCGGTGAAGTAGCACTTTGAACATCCGCTCGAGTTCACTCTGACGGACCTTCGACAGGTTGATGCCGGTGATGGTGTTGTTCGGGGCCGGTTCCAATGCCCAGTCGGCGAGGATCTCATCAAGAATCGAAAGTGCCTGCTGACGCGAAACGAGTGGAATTTCGCGCCGTCCGACCGAGTTGTACAGACACTTGTGACAGCCGGTTCGCCCGCGGGTCTGGCAGGCACAGGTGGCGATGAGTAGCCGTGCTCGCCGAAGGATTCTTTCCAATCGCGCCGGGTCGGCGAGTCGGAGGAGGTAGCCAGTTCCACCGGGCACCGAGTCATGGACAACCACGTACCGGACACGGGACTCAGGGTCGTTAGCTGCAGGGAAGTCGGTCTCGATGATTCGCAGGTGTGAAGGGTCTCCACCGAATGAGTCGCGCAGTCCGAGCATCAGCGCTGCTTTGAAGGACTGTGTTCTCTCTGTACTTTCGAAGTCACCGATGGGCAGCAGGATCCGAACCGCTTCGGTGACGAGCTCGTGAGACAAGACGAGATGATCCCAACGCTCCTTTCGGGCACCGGACCGCACCTTGCACCATGTTCGGTGGTGATTCGGATCATTTTCATCCCGGGTGTCGCCCTTGATTCCAAAGACACTGCCGCAGTGCCGACACGTGCGGAACAAGTTCGCAGCAACGTCTCGCCCGTTGACCATCATCTGATGGTTGACGCCCACCTTTGAGGCATGAAGGCCGAAGTTGAGGTATCGGATCGTTGCTGAACGAGCCGCCTCTACGCCAAACGTGACATCACCGGTATGGAGAAGCGCTGAACCTGGTTCGATGTCGATTGGATCAATATCGACGAAGGTCCTGACTTCATGGAACTCGCGATCGCGCTCTTCGGAATCATCTGCCACCCGGGAGGTCTCTTCTCGTTCAGTCGACGAGACGACCTGCAGAGGAAGAACCGTCACCAATTGACCATGGTCAGCGATATGGGTCGAGCCGCAACGAACACACTTGGCGAGAGGAGCAGCGATATCGCGAGTTGCCCACGCGCAACTCGGACATAGCCGCCACGGCGAGTGGGTGGGTTCGTTTTCCGTACCGGTGTCGAGCGCGTCGATACGCACTTTGTGGGCGTTGACGTAGAAGTAGTTGCCAGGCGCGAGCTCACGAATCGCAACTGACGCTGCTCGTTGGTACTCGGTGTTGAGTGTCTCGAATCGTCTCGAGCCCTCATTGGCCGGGTCGTACTTGTTGTTGGTCTGCCAGAGGTTCACTTCAAGGGTGACCGTGTCGTCGAACAGGGTGTAGTTCGGCATGAGCCCGATCGCTTCGAGGGCCCCGAGTGTGTCTCGCCCTTGGGCACTGGTGATACGGCCCGCTACATAGCGAAGTTCGGCGACGACCCGGCCCAAGTTGGCCTTGTTTTCTTCGCTCGGGTTTACGAGCTCTTTTAGTTCTTTTTCGCGGTCGCGAAGCCGATCGCGCTGGCGCTTCAGGTCGGTGATCTGCTCACCCCACCGATTGAGTCGACTGAGAACGTGAGCCCCCAAATCGTTCTCGGCCCACCTGGCCAGGCGGAGAGCCACCTTGGTGTCGAGGTGGGTTCCGAACAGAGCCACGAATTCGGCGATGACATCGGTGTTACCTCCCAACTCGATGAGCTTGGTCATCCATCCATCGGGCTCCACACCGGTAGTGGCGAGCTTGCCGATTTTGAAGGGCATCTCACCAATACCCGGAAGAAGCCCGGCTCCGCGGCGGGCAGCCTGATCGATGAGAAACGCCAAGTATTGACGGCGAAGAATTTCGATCGCATCGAGGAAGCAAGCCGGAGCAGTGATTTCACCGGCGATCATCTGCTCGGGATCCTGCATGAAGTACTGGCTCCGTGGATCAGCCTCGGCGAAGGTCGTCACGAGTGCGTTACCGGTGTGACGGCCGGCTCGCCCGACTCGTTGTACGTAGTTTGCGGGAGTCGGTGGCACGGCAGTGAGCATGACAGCCGACAAATCGCCGATGTCGATACCCATTTCAAGCGTCGGAGTGGATGTCAGCACATTCGGTGCATCTGGCCGCTCGCCTCGCTTGAAGCCTTCCTCGATGCGCTCACGTTGGCGCTGCGTCAGCAGACCGGTGTGCTCGGTTGCCACCACTCTGCGAATCTTGCCGCTGCGATAAAGACGTCGGTAATAGTTCGTGCTTCGAACGGGAGCCGCCGCCAAGGTGCCAGGGCACCGCACCCTCATACACGGCCGGCCCAGCCAGTCTGCAAACCTCACCGGTGTTGCGTAGAAGCGATGTGAACACACCGTGCAGCGAAGTTCCGTTGGTGGATGCTCCTCCTCGATCGGTGTCACGTCGACGAACTCGATTCGAGACAGAGGGATACCCCACACTGAGCCCTTGTCGGACTGCCGACGCTCGAAGACACCGATTGCTGTGAGCTCGTTCAGTAAGTCCCGAAGTACAACCTCAGCATTGAGTCCATCGAGGCCGAGCAACTTACAAGTCCACAACATCATCCAGGTCTGCTTACCCTTGATTGGGTCGAACTCATCACTGGGGACATCGGTCAAGAATGACGGTGCGGAAATCCCCTTCGGAAACTTCGGGGCAATGGGGTCTGCACCGCCCCAGATCTCCCATCGCTTGCCATTGGTAGCCACGTACCGATCGAGAAATTTGTGGAAGATGCCGCCACGTTGACGGACTCTTTCGATGACTCCGTGAACCCATGGCCGAACGGCAGTTGAGTCGACGAACAGTTGACCAGCATTGACTCGGACGGATTCGGCAACGAACTGATCAAGTCGATCCCATTCATCGTCACCAACCAGCACCTCCGCTACTGCCGTACCGGTTGTCTCGAGCGTGCGACCGAGTCGGGAGCGAAGCCCCGCTTCCAAGACTGCGTCGAAGGAGAGCCGCGCTTCAATGGCTGCACGCGCCGAGTCCGCCTTGGGGGACCCGTGGTGGACCCATGCATCGGAGAGCCAGTCTTCCCACACCAGGTCGGGTGGAATGAGTGAGAACACCGCATCGGCCGGTTTCGATTCTAGGTCAGCCACGGTCAACACGGTCGAGGCGACGTCACCAAGCGGCACCCGACCCTTGGTCTGAAGAGCACCGGACAGGGTCGCACGCAAATTGAAACGGTGAACGCGACCTGAGAAGAACGCAGCTCGATGTGATGCATCTTGCACGGAGTCAGTGAACGCCAACAGTTTGCGCTCGTCGTCGGCAACGGCACTGGACCCGAACATCTGAGTGATTCCAACCGAGGCGAGAGTGGTGACACGCGAGCCGAGGAATCGGATCGCATCACGGCTTCCACATGATGGACACTGCTGGTGCTTGGCCGCCTCATCCCGTGCGTCGGCGGTCTTATCATCGCCGGTCATTCCCCCGACGAGCACCGGGATGCGGGAGTTCTGCGGGTCGGTGAATCGCACTTGGCCGTCCTCCGGGTCGAGCCACAGGACGTCGGGCTCGCCTGGACTCGCGCTCATCAAAGTTCTCGAGCGCTCCCGTTCCCGGAGCGCAACCACGTACGGGTCGGTGCTCGTCATCGGATCGAGTCGCTCAATAGCCAAATCACCCATGCCCGCGGCTCGGTTCGCGACTCCCAACCAGCCAGAACGGCCACACTGCGTGCAATAGATGGCAGGTAACTCGAGTGCTCCGTTGGGATCACTGCTCGCCGTGTCAGCCCAGTTGAAGCGCGCACTGCGCTGGATCGATCGTGACAGTCGGGTGACTTCCCGGATCCAAACCTGCACCTCGATCGAGAACAAAGGACGGATCTTGCCGCTACTCGTTCGCCCACGCGCAGTCGACAATAGGCCAACGAAGCGCTGGAGCGCTGCGGCGACGAGATCGGGATCGTCGGCCGCTGCCTGGGCCCACTCCGGAGTGCGGGCGGCGAGTGTGAGCACAACGTCGTCCCATGAACGCGGCGTCGCTGAAGCGATATTGAGAAGACGAGCCGTGAGTGAGTGGCGCAAGAGACGGTCGCCAACCAATTGCGGATCATCGAAGAGTTCGCCCGTGAAGGCCAGGGCAAGTGCATCCGCGTCAGTCGGGTCGAGCATGAACAGTGACACCGGGTCGGGAAGCGGCATGGCGAGATCAAGCTCGGGGCAGACCTCATCAACGGTGCGACGTTGCTCTCCGATGACGGCTGACTCGTCGAATGATTGCCCGAAGACGCGTTCGGCAAAGGTGCGCATGTCAGCCATCGCCGTTCCGGCCGAGCCAAGGGTGGCTGATGTCCCGACACA
>Ga0194116_10003754_pt1 | contig 18015 bp, 16 predicted proteins | sample TA2MahsurfametaG_4_FD_148617 | JGI IMG/M metagenome (GOLD analysis project Ga0194116, IMG submission 148617) | Freshwater microbial communities from Lake Tanganyika, Tanzania - TA2015008 Mahale S9 surface | ecosystem: Environmental > Aquatic > Freshwater > Lake | place: Tanzania: Lake...
ATCACCCATCTTTTCAGAGAGTGCGCCATTGATTCGAGATTGGGCGGCGATTAACCCACCAGAGATGGCTGATAAGAGTTCTAGCCCAACTACTCGCTCTTTCTTATTAATGCCTTGTCTCCCTAACAACTCTTGCTTTAAGGTAAGAGTAGCCGAACTTAAGGAAGAGCTGGGGCTGAACCTAGTGTGATCGTCAAAGTTCTTGTAGAGCTACCTGATTCAATTACAACGGTAACCTGATCACCTGGTGCCTTACTTCTGATTCGAACAATTGCATTAACTGCATCATTTACCTTAAATCCATTAATGCTTCTAACAATTGTGCCCACAGTTAATCCCGCTTTTTCAGCAGCGCTATCTGGTGTGATGTTATTGATTCGAAGCCCAGGACCTGTGTAGGTAGGGTCAAATGAGACTCCCAAAAAGGGCTTGGTTGATTTACCAGATGCAATTAACTCATCTGCTATCCGTTTTGCTTGATTGAATGGAATTGAAAAACCTAGGCCAATATTGCCACTTGCCCCAAAGGATGAACCAAGGGTGGCAATTGCTGAGTTAACTCCGATCGCTCTTCCTTGCGCATCTACTAATGGTCCACCTGAGTTTCCAGGGTTAATCGCAGCATCGGTTTGAATTGCATCCATAAAACTTTCAGCATTAGTTGACCCAGTAGTTACTGGGCGATTTAAGGCAGAGACAATTCCACTTGTAACAGTTCCAGATAAACCTAGAGGTGAACCAAAGGCCACGACAGCATCTCCAATTGCAATTGAGGATGAGTCACCGATCGGAATCTCAGGAAGATTTCCCTTTCTAATTGAGATTACCGCTAAGTCATACTCAGAGTTTCTGCCAACAATAGATGCTGGGAAAATATCCCCATTATTTAACTCAACCTCAATAGTGCCAGTTATTGCTGCTGATTCAATTACATGGTCATTTGTTATCACATATGAGATTGATTGATTTGATCGATAGATGGAACCTGAGCCGCTGCCACTTCCTCTAGGGGAGGTAACCTTTAAAGAAACTACAGAGGGTGATACAAGTTGTGCAATACTTTTTATATTTGCACCAGTTGCACCGATATCTATTGCAGATCTGCCCTTAGGACAGCTGCCATTTGTCGATGCAAAAAGTGCCTTACTTTTATTATCAATACATGCTTTAACTAATGGCACATTTTGGTTATTTGCAACTGCAAAGCCGCCAACACTTACTGCTCCAATAATAAATCCAATAGCTACTTTGCTAAACCCGTTTCTCATACCCCTCCAAAAAATTAATGCCCAAACCTTAAGATGAAAACCTGTAAATTACCTTAGAGATTTCTGATCATTACCTAGATCTTAAAAGCTCATATTTCGCACCTCTTTATTTAGAAATGAGAGGGAAATTGCAACAACTGTCACCCCAGCCAAGATATAGAGGAAGTTTTCAATTCCAAAGAGAGTAGAAAGTGGTGCAGCAATTGCTAGACCTATTGGTCTAAACATCATAGATCCCATCGCATCAAAGGATGCCACACGGGAAAGTGCCTCACGCGGAACCTTCTTTTGCATTGCGGTATTCCAAAATGTTCCCCACAGATCAAGTGTTATACCAAACAAAAACGCAGCAAATGCGATTACAAATAGTGACTGGGGCTTTGCCATGGTGAAGATATAAAAGGTAAGAGTAAAGGAGCAGATCTGTAGAAAGCGAAGTGGATACCTTGGCTTTATCTTAAGTGCAATTATTGAGCCAACAATCAACCCAACTGACTCTGCTGTAATAACCAATGACCAGGATTTAGCACCATTAAAATGTTCAAGTGCAATTAATGGCCCTAAGACATTTTCTGCTGCTGCCCAACACATCACTAAAAATGACCAGGATAAAACCAAGACCACAATCCATTTAAAAGAAATAAATACCTGCCAGCCATGGCGAAGATCAGCTAACGCTGTATTTTCACTATGCACCGCCCTCGGTGTTAAGTGCCTAAAGCTATAGATCATTACCCCTGAGATCATAAATGAGGCTGCATCAATTGCTAAGGTTACTGCTGCGCCATACTGATCAATTAAGATTCCAGCACAGGCTGCGCCAATTATTAAGCCACTATTGGTAAGTAATTGATTAAGAGCATTTCCTTTTTGTAATCCTTCACTTGGCACTACAGCTGGGATAATTCCAGAAAATGCTGGCCAGAATATTCCCCAAAAGAGACCATAGGCACCATTTACAAGCAGCAGTACCGCCACTGGAACATCACCAGCTACAAAGTACCAAGCTTGAACAAGTAGGACTGAGCCTGCTAAGAGGTCAGTAACTCCAACCATTCTCGCTCGACCATACTTATCAGCGATCACACCCCCGAAGGGTGCCATCAGTAGGAAAACTACTGTGGTGGTTCCTAAAACTAAGCCCAGTAAGTTAGCTGAGCCATTGGGTAGACCTAATATGCCAAAGGCTAAGGCAATTGGCCCCATACCATTGCCAAAGTTTGAGATGAAACGAGCAACAAATAATCTTTTTACATATGGCTGAGCTAAAACCTGCCTAGTATCCAAATTACTTAATTACTTCACTAAAGGTAGTAATTGAATCCAAAAACACCATATCAGGAGTAACCCCTATGCCATCCCCTGTTGGCACAGTTAAATAACCATCTTCCATTACAAATGGTGTTGTTATATCCTGCTTAAAGTACCGAGCAGAGGCTGATGTATCACCTGGCAATGTAAAGCCAGGAAGGGCAGCAAGAGCTAAGTTGGCAGCTCTGCCAATACCGGTCTCAAGCATTCCACCGCACCAAACTGGGATCTTATTTTTTACACACAAATCATGAATCTTCACCGACTCTAAATAACCACCAACCCTGCCAGGTTTGATGTTGATCACAGTTGTAGCTTTTAGCGCTAGCGCATCTTGAGCAGATTGCAAAGAGATAATTGATTCATCAAGACAGATTGGCGTCTTAACCTCTTTAGCAAGGAGGGCGTGTCCCAAAATGTCATGCTCATCCAATGGTTGTTCAATTAGTAACAAATTGAATTCATCCAATTGCGCTAGGTGTTTACCATCATCTCTTGAATAAGCCTGGTTTGCATCAACTTGTAATGGAATATCTGGCCAAATCTCTCGAATAGTTTTGACCGCCGCTATATCCCAACCTGGTTCAATCTTTAACTTAATTCTTCTATACCCTGCATCCACATAAGATTTAACCTCTTCAACTAATGAATCTAAATTATTTGCAATTCCAACAGATACACCACATTCAACCTTACTTTTTGTAGCACCAAGGTATACGGCAAGTGATCTTTTTTCATCTCTTAATTGCGCATCCAAAATGGCTGTTTCAAGAGAGGCCTTTGCCATTTGTCCACCTAAGAAGGGTTTTAAAATGGTGGCAACCTCTTCAGCTTTAAAATCCCCAGCCTTTTTTAATGCAGGAAGTAAAAATCTCTTTATTAGATCAATACAGGCATATGTGTATTCAGGTGAGTAAAGTGGTTCAGACATTGCCACACATTCAGCCCATCCGGTTGTGCCGTTCTCATTTACCATCTTCACCATTAAAACCTGACGTGAATTTTGAGTGCCAAATGATGTTCTAAATGGCCGCACTAGCGGTAGTTGAATAATTCTTAACTCTGTCTCTTTTATTCTCATATCCGTACAACATATTCATTATTTGTTGAAAAGCCAATTACTTTGCCATTTTTCTCAAAAGCAGCCAGGAATTGATCCCTTACCTGCCTACGCCATTTCATGCTTTCACTTTGATCCTTAGCTCGAATCGCAACTATATCTTCTGGAATCTCAATCAAAATATCATCAGGTTTTGAGTGAGCAATCAACTGCCTTGCCTTTGGTTCATCGATATCTGTACTCCATGAAACCATCAAACGATCTGATTCATCGCCTGCATTTAATGCATCTGGCATCTCTCCATAAAAATTGGGATGGTAGGCAGAGATATCAACGCCAAGCTTTACTATATTTAGTTTTGCATTTCTTCTTACCAATGGGTCAAAGGTCCAAGAAAGATTAGAATACTTATGTTTTTTTGCCCAATTCCATTGATCGATTTTTAAGGCATAACCAACACCTTTATCTCGATATGCGTCTAATACAGCTGTCATATGTGAGTGAAGATGCAATCCATTATTTGTTGCAGGAAATGCAAAGGCAGCGCCAACTATTTTGTTATCAACAAATGCGCCAGATAGGTATGAACCACTGTGCACCATTGCCTGCAAAAGATTAGGAGTAATCTCAGTGCTGGTATGCATCAGCCAGGTTAGATCAAATATTTTACGAGCACACTCCTGTTCCTCATTGTCACACAATTCTCGCACTTGAATTAAGAAGTTCATTTTGTGATCTTTTTCAATACTCCTCAAATTTTTATAATCTGCGACCTAAACTAAAAAGTGTTAGACTACAGTCAATGGCTATTCTAGGTCTCAATATATCTCATGATGCATCAGTTGCTGTTTTAGATCAAAATGGCAAAATACTCAAAGCCATGGCAGAAGAACGATTATCTAGGAAAAAAAACCACACTGGGATTCCGGTTAGAGCACTCAACTATATAAAAGATTTTGACTATGAAATTGAAACTGTTGTAATTGGGAGTGACATTAAATTATCTCAGAAAAAGTTGGATATAATGAAATCTCAGATTTCAGGGTCACCATCAGCTTCAGAGGGTGAGAATTGGCCGTTTGTAGTTCCTGGTTTTAGACCAGCCGAAACCGTAAGTCCCAAAAATGAATTTAAAAAACTTCTTTTAAAAGACTTTGACTTTTTACGGGCTGCAACTTTCGAATGGATGCATCATCATGATTCACACCTTGGGCAGAGTTTGTCTGTCTCTAGCAATCAGTTAACATTACTAATGAGCTTGGATGGCCACGGCGATGGCGAGTCAGGCGCAATTGCCTTGTCTAAAAATTACCATAAAAAAGATTTAAGTAGATTTAAAGATCTTGATAGTTTAGGTGACTTATACAGCGCTGTTACAAAAAGATATAATTTTAAAGTTAATAAGCACGAGGGTAAGATTACGGGATTAGCAGGACTGGGTGAATATAGTGGTGGCGTTGAAGTTCTTTTGAAATATGTGCATATCAAAGACGGCAAACCATATGTACACAATCTCTCTGGCTTGAAAAGTCGTATTGCAAGGAATTTAGTACCAAGAAGATTAACAAAAAAATTTTTACTAGATATGGATTCAATAGTTCAACTTGCTGAAAATGAAACAAAAAACTATGCTGATCTGGCATTTGCCATTCAATTGGTACTTGAAGAATCTGTACTTGAAATAGCTAGGTATTGGAAGGCAAAAACTAATGCTGAAAGACTTGCTGTTGCAGGTGGCGTATTCTCAAATGTAAAATTAAATCAAAGATTAGCCGAAGAATTGAATTTTAAATCGGTTAGAGTTTTTCCAAATATGGGAGATGGTGGAATTAGCGTGGGGGGAGTCTGGGCCTACTTAGAAAAAAAGGGGGGGTTAAAAATGCCTGCCGACATATTGCAAAGTATGTATTTGGCATCGAATGTTGAAAGTTCTTCTGAAATTGAGATGGCAAAGAAATTTAAAATTTCTTTTAAAACCATATCGCGTAAGGAGCTTCCCATAGAAATTGCAAATTGTATTAACAAAGGTTTAATGGTTGGATTACACTTTGGCGATATGGAATTTGGGCCCCGCGCTCTTGGAAATAGGAGTATTGTAATTGATCCCCGCATTAAAAATATTAATGAAATAGCCAATAAAAGATTGAAGCGCACTGAATTTATGCCTTTTGCACCAGTGGTGCTTGCAGAATTCAGCCATAAATATTTTGATCTGGAAAAAATACCTGATTTAATGCCATTTCAATTTATGACAATGACTTGTAAAGTTCGAAACGAATATAGGTCATCAATACCTGCCGTAGTTCATGTCGATGGAACCGCAAGACCACAAATTATTTATAAAGAAAGTAATCTTCTGTATTGGGAGGTGATTGAGCAGTTTAGAGCACTTTCTGGTATTCCAATACTAGTGAACACAAGCTTTAATATTCATGAGGAGCCTATTAATTTTGCACTTTCTGATTCAATTTCAGCACTAATTCGAGATTCTGTTGATGTGGTCTTTACTCAAAACGGAAAATTTTTTCGAGAATAACAATTTTAGTTTATCACTTATAAATACTTTGAACAAGAACTTAAGAATACTATTTTGAATTAAGATTTTCTTTAAGCGCATGTGTTATAAAACTAATTCGTATAAATCCACTCAGAAATTAAGACTATGGTTATTGAAACAAAACTTTATTACCGAGAAAAGTATGTTTAGCTAATCAATCCAAAGTGCCTTGACCCACCTACTACTACATTTGCCATATTTGAGTTTATCATCTAGTGAGCACGCTTGAATTTCACGATAGCGTGTAGGTTACTACATTAAATCTATAAATTTGTCTAGTTCTAATGTTTATTCACTTTGGAATGTTTACTTTGTGTTAAGGTAGATACTATCCGGAGGAATTTATCTGTCAACTATATAGGAAGTAAATATGAAGCTCACAGACAAAATTGGTTTACCGCACCAAAATCAAATTTGCAAAAAACTTTACGTCAAATTTGGAGTATCAAGTATTGTTGACTTGGGTGCCGGTAATAATCCGCAAGAAAAAATTTGCAGCAAGCTTGGTATCCGCCAGTTACTGATTGATTTAGGATACTAAGAATCCACCTCTCCACAGATTCAACGGCGAAGCATCTATATCCTTGACTTCACCGAAATGGAGAGAACCATTTCAGAATTTGTGGGGGAGAAAAAAGAGAAAGTAGATGCTGTCGTTTCTATTGGGAATATTGAGCATCTTAAAAGAGAGGATGGTGAATTGCTCTTAAATCGGGTTGAAAGTTGGGCCAAAAAACTTGTGATTTTTGAAACCCCTAACGGTTTTGTCCATCAAGGCCCAGTCGATAACAATATTCATCAGATTCACTTATCTGGTTGGGTACCTCAGGATTTTTACAAAAGAGGGTATAAAGCTTATCGTACAACGGGATTAAAAATGTTGAAAAAAAACTGCAATAAAGGAGAATACAAGTTTCCTATTCGTGGAATGAAACTTATTGATGTATTCATAACCAGAATTTTCTTCGCTAAATTTTTTCCATTTTTATGTTTCAATTTTATTCCTTTTAAAACAATTAAATAGAGTACTATGGCGTTTATAGTTTTAAATTGTTTTATACGTGACATCTAAAACGCTCCAGGTTGCTTCAATAGAATAAATATCTAAAGATAATTTTCTCTGTGTTCGACGACCTACTTACATGTAATCAGAGCGCAGGTAGTATTACTTTCAAACCTTTTGTGCGCCCGTAGGGATTCGAACCCCAAACCTTCTGATCCGTAGTCAGATGCTCTATCCGTTGAGCTACGGGCGCAAGAAATCAACAGGTCGCAAGTCTACCGATTTATCGAGACTTGCCCAAACTTATTAACAGCTTTAAATCAGTTATTTTTACTCGTGGTTTTCTTACAATTTCACCTGAAATACCTCTGAAGTCTTAATTTTTCCCAAGCATTTGATCAATTATCTGATGCTTGATTTTAACAATTCAGTAATTCTATCTTTTTTTGGTTTTTTAAGATTTTTATAATTAGTTTCACCGCATCACTTTTATTTGTAACAATTATCCCAGCTGGACCAAATTCGCCCAACCTACTACATAAACATTATGCTCTAAATGTCCTCTACTATTGCATATCAGAACATTTTCTATGGTTACTCCACTATATAAAACTTAGTCATTATCAATGACTATAATAACCATTCCTGTCTTATTGAAAAAGTCTTATTAATCACTGGTTGATGAAACTAAGTCATGAAAATATTATTCAGTTTTAAAATATTGTCAGCTAAATTTGCTCCTGGTTTAAAAATTGTTCCTGAACCGCAAATCAACCAATCTGCGCCATTTTCACTAAGTTTCTTAGCATTATTGAAAGTGACTCCTCCATCTACCCCAATTCTCATCTCTGGCTTCAATACATTCATCCAATTTTTAAGATTCTTAAGTTTTTCAAAAGTTTCTGGAATGAACGTGTGCCCAGGAATTCCTGGCTTAATCGCCATAAGCATAACTGAATCAGTTTCAGCAATAAACTCTCCTATCGAGCGAATCTCTGTTTCTGGATTAAGAACCAAACATGATTCCAGCCCCAAATTACTTATTAATTTCAAGGTTTTATGAGGGTCTGTGAGAGATTCAAAATGAACCAAAATTCGTTGCGCACCAGCTTCCATGAAGGTTTTAATGTACTTATCGGGATTTGAAAGCATTAAATGTACCTCTATTGGGAAATCTGAAGAATCTTTAATTGATTTTAACAACTCCGGATAGAGCCCTAAGCGCGGCACAAAAATACCGTCCATGACATCAAAATGAATACCAGATAATCCATAATCTTTAAAAATTGGTAAATGCTCGAATATCAGTTTAGGGTCATCAGATATCGTAGACACATAAAATTCAATATTGTCACTCAATTACGTTATGCCTTTTCAACATGGATTCATTATTTTCACCCATTGTTTCCATTAATTGAATAACTAATGCGTCCAAAAAAATCAGAAGAGATTGTTCAAAAATAGTTGTCATGGGTTGAATTGAAAGTTTAGATTCCGCTACCGATTCCTTTGTTTGGCAATTCAAATGTATGATGCTCGAGCTTAATCTAGCAATTTTAGAATTCACATTTGCAGTTACACATATAACATCAAGCCCTTTACTTCGCGCAATTTCAGCTATAGACACAACTGATTCAGTATTTCCAGACCCAGATCCAATTATCAATAAATCACCTTGACCTGTTGCCGGTAAACTTATCTCACCTAGAAAATAACAATTTAAACCTAAGTGATTTAATCTCATCGCAAAAGTTTGCAACATTAGGCCTACTCTGCCAGCACCGAACGCAACTATATTGGGAGCACTTGTAATTTTAATGATGAAATTATCAAGATCTGTAAAATCTGAAGTTTTCAGTGTGTTATCTAACTCACTTAATATTACTTCATAATTAAATTTCATATTAAATTATATCATTTTAATTTTGTAAGTTCAGAATAAAACATATTTTTGGGCTGGAAAAAATTTCTTTAGTATATGTAAGCACGCTTCGGCAACTGCTCTATTGCCGCCTGAATTTTCAGTAACAAAACTCGCTTTTTTTCTTGTTGACCTTAAAGCATTAGCTGGCGCATTGAATAGAATACTTTTTCAAAAACTAAATAATCCAGTACTCCATCGCCCATATAAATAGTTTTTTGCAAGTTGTACTTTTCAGCAAGCCAAGAGGCCCTTTCGGTGGCAGTAACAAGTTTTATATCTATGTTCATATCATCTTGAATTCTTTTTTTCGCGATTTGGAATCCCTTAGAATCAGCAGTCACTACCTGAATTTTCATTAATTTTTTTAATATGTTTAAACAATCATGATCATCTGCACCAAAAACTTTCATGTATTTACCGTCTTGGTTGTAATAAATTTTGCCATCAGTAAACACTCCGTCTAGGTCTAACACAAAATTTTCAGGAACTTGATTATATTTTTTCTTAAACATTTAGTGCTCTCTGTAGGTGATACCTTCCATAATAGTATAGGAATTTATCAAATGGATGATAATGAAGTGGTGCCATATTCAACCAAATTAATGCAGTTAAAATCTCGATCTTTTTCCAATTGAAGCCCTCTGAATCAGTGAATTTTTGAAGATTGCGCTCCATCTCAACGTGGACGTCCTTACGCAAAATTCCACATTTGATCTCTGAATGATCTGTAGAAATGAAAAAATCTCCGTTTTGGACTAAACCATGATTAATGTGCAAACTGTGATTAAGTTTTGCGATATCGTAGTAAATGTCTCCAAATTCAAAATTACCACCGAAGTCTTCACGCCAATCTATTAATTTGAATCCTAAATTTGAAGTCAAAATATTGTCTAAAATGAAGTCGCCATGAAACCGACCAATTTGCAAATTGTCTATGAGATAAGGCTTGGCAGTCATCACCAATGATTTGGCTGAAGGTATTAACATATTGTTAATTAGGTTTTGTTCATCTTTAATTAATCTTGATTCAATAAATGTATTAATTCGAAAGATTGACTTTTTCGAGTAAAAGTCTTCCGCGATAGATTCAAAATTTTCTATTATATTTGTTGGTGCTTTTGACCACAAATTAATTTGTGCCCAATTTAATAAGGTTACCATCGATTCGGGATCTATGGAATCTGACATTAACTGGCCTTCATGAAAATCATAAATATAAAAATTGGTTCCGGTTTTTTTCAGTTTAGGAATCGTACCTTCCAAAAATGCTGTTCTTTTTATTCTATTAGCAACTACTCGAGAATCTGAGAAAAATTTAACGACTGAATTATTCAAAAACGAAACAGATTCTTGAGGCTTTTCCAATATACTTGAAGATGATCCAAGTTTTTTCTTAGCCAAAACTAATGAATTAGCATTTCCAATGTCAATCCAATCCGTAAAGACTTTTAAGTTAAATTTGACATTATCCTTCATCATTTCACTGATTACAGTGACATCGTTAAGTTCTTTGTTGCTAGATTGCTCACTCACTAATTGTTCGAGTTTAAGCCAAAAATCTTTGTATGAGTGAATGCCAATCAACCCTATGTGAATATAATCAAATTCAGTCATACCTTTACTGTGAAAGGTTTCAACTAACTCTCCCTGGGTGTCGAAGCTAGCATAATTAGTTGCATCAGTGCCTTTAAAACCTGCTACCCAGTTTGCATTGACTTGTGGTATCTCAGATTTCAAAATCAGAGTGTCACTCGCATGATAAATAAAGGGTTCTTGTAGGTAGTCGCGGGCACACAAAATTGAATAGCCTAAACTGCTCCCAGGCCCATCGAATGGATTTATTTCTATAAATCTAAATGATATTTCTGGATAGCATAAAGTTAAAAATTCTTTTACATGGTTTCCATAATATCCCAGAGTGATGACAAAATTTGTATCTTGAGGGTATTTATCAATTATTTGAGCAAGAACAGGTTTAGTACCTACCACAATTAAACTTTTGTTGGTGTATTTTGAAAGATTACCAAGTCTGCTACCTACTCCAGATGTTGTAATTAATACGGTAAATTTTGTTTTTTTATTTGAATATGTCGTCAAAATTTACCCACTTTGTTAGAATTTTTTTTTGATTCACTCAAGTCTACACTAAAATAAAGAATGAGTGTCATCGTTTTATTCTTAGCAAGAATAAATCTCTAGCAGAGACTGGCAGTTTGGGATGGGCTTTTTGAAAGCTCTTATAAATATTTACTAAGTAACATCTAATTGTGTATAAGTACAAATTTCCAATACGAATAGGTAATAATAAATTCAAAAGCTTACGTAAAAAGTAGCCATTTATTAAGCATGCGGGAGAAAATAAAAAAGCAAATTTACCTAAACTATATTTATTTGCAATAGAAATATAATAAATATTTTTAAAATTAACTTTACGGGCAGATATTAAAAGTATTTGATTTATTAAAATTAATACTGTATTTTTCTCGAATTTGGTCGGCTGGATCGGTAGATCATTTCTAGTTTTTGAAAACAGAAAATTTCCATATGTCCAATCAGTATGTTTGATAATCTTTGAGTCGACTATGCAACAGGCCCGCAAGGGAGCAGATACTGGTGCTGTAACTTCTGGGTAAGCAGGACCATCTAAATGACGGAAGAATTCCATTGTTGGAATTACCCTTTTTACTGCAGAAAAATAAATACTTGGACCAAAAGGATTATCCGGTCTTACAATTCTAGAGCCTCCAGTAAAATCTTTAGCCCACCAGGATTTAAAAAAAGTAGGTGAAATTGCACAAGTTCCAATTGCATTAGTGGTTGTAGTTATAAAGTTTATTGTATTCGATCTTGCAGTCTTTTCCCATCTTCGAGAGCGCACATCACCAATAAATTCTGGCCAGTGTGTAATCTCCCCAACAAACTGATCTCCAAAGCTTAAAAGATTGGATAAAAACTGATAAAACCCATCTAAATTCTGCGGTAGGAAAACGTGATCATGGTTGGCTTTTAAAAGTACTATTTGAGCTCTGGTGGGTATTTTATTGGCAGCCACTTTCCAGTCCTCAAAATACTCTAATCTGGAAAAATAAATTGTCGCTTTTGGTACACACTTTTTTATCTGGTTGATAATTTGTTCCTTATATTCAGAATATTCCTCTGCTAACTCAAAATAGATTTCAGCTGAATCAAATTTAATTTTTTGAATCGAATGTAGGGTACTTAGGAATTGATCAACTTTATTTTGATTGGGAGACTTGTTCACACTCAGTTCTTGAAAATTTGATCCATGGATAGGGACATTAGTTAGATATACCGACATTAGTAGATGAATTCTAGGTATAACAATATTATCAGCTTCCATACTAATAATTTACTTCCTTTCTAGATTCTACACATCACAATAATTTTATATAATGATATAAAAAATAATACTAGTTTCTCCGCTACCGTAAGCTTTGATTCAAGTTTGTTATACCAGAATATACAACATTCAAAGGTGGCTTATAATTAATTACTATAATTTACCTTATTTATAATAACAAATTACTCATAAGGATAATTGTAATTTACCTAATCATGATAAGCCCAATCTTATTAGCTGAGACCAATCTGCTACTTTCACCCTTGGTTTTCCAGCTAATTCTCCTGAAATTACTTCAGATGCATTGATTTTTTCCCAGCTGGTTTGATCTATTACCTTATGCCCTGATTTTAATAATGCGGTGATTCCTTCACTGGTTTTTGGTTCTTTCAAATTTTCAATAATCAGATCAACTGCATCGGTTGAATCACTCTTGTTCGTACCAATCACGCCAGTTGGCCCACGCTTAGCCCAACCTACTGTATAAACATTGTGCTCCACATACCCTGCAATATTTCTTACCCGACCACTTTCAAAGGTTACGCCAGAATATTCAACTGATTCATAACCAATAGCTGTGACAACTAATCCAGTTTTAATTGAAAATGTATCATTTGCAGAAACCACTTTGCCGTTTTCAACTTTATTCTTCTGAAACACAACCTCTTCTACTTTGCCATTACCTTTAATTTCAATCGGAGTAGATAAAAACTTTATCTCAAGTTTCCTTGTGACTCCTTTTTTCTCATGTTCTGCGATAGCCTTCATCGCCTCAATATTGTTCCTCAAATCTTTCTCAACCTCATCCATCTCTTCAATATGTTGTATCGCCTCCTCAATTTGCTTTGAATCAATATAAACATCTGTATTTTCAAGTTTTGGGAGTTCTCGAAGTTCAGGGGCGGTAAAGGCTGCATGTTCTGGGCCACGCCTACCACAAATAATTACGGTTCGGATATTGCTTTGCTTTAATTTTGCAAGTGCATGTTCTGCCACATCAGTTGGATCAAGCTCTGCTGGATCAATTGCCAAAATCCGGGCAACATCCATTGCAACATTTCCAGCACCAATTACTAAAGCTGTGTCACTAGATAGATCTACCTCAACATCCACAAAATCCGGGTGTGCGTTATACCAAGGAACAAACTCAGCAGCAGATAGTGAGTTTTTTAACTTTTCGCCTGGAATTCCAAGTTTTCGCCCCCGAGAGGCGCCAGTTGCAAGAACTACAACATCATATTGATCCCTTAAATCCTTTAGAGAAACATCTTTACCTAACTCAACATTGGCAAATAATCTAAAGTTTGGCTCTTTTGCAATCTTTTCAAATACCTTTGAGACTGTTTTTATCTTTGGATGATCTGGTGCAACGCCACTTCTAACTAGGCCCCAAGGTGTCGGCAGCCGCTCAATCATGTCAATTACAAATGAAAGATCATTTCTTTGAGCTTTTTGAAAAGCTTGCGCGGTGAAGTAACCAGCAGGGCCTGCTCCAACTATTGCAACTTTGTAGTTTTTAACATTCATACTTATTGAGTACTTTTAGTCATTTGAAGAAACCTATCCGCTAAATTGCCTTGCGATAGATCTGAATCATATTTTTTCCTCATGTTTAAGCCGATTCTTTCATAATCACGAAAGTTAGAAAAAAATATTTTTATTTTTTTTGCTAAATCTTTTTCATCTCCGGCATTAAAGCAAAAAACATCCTCACCTTCAGTAAACAACTCTAAAATTCCGTTCGACCTTGCGGATAGGTATGGTTTAGATAGAAATGCAGACTCAAAGGCTTTGTGTGGAATAGTTCTTTTAAGTCTCCTGTGATTAGCAAGTTGACCTAGAGTTAAGCTTGCCACAGAATAAACTTTTGCAAGATCCTGCTTTGAATCAAAGAAACAATCAATCACAATAGAATTGCTACTGAATTCAAGGTTCTTAGGAATTCCTGGAGACAATATCCAAAAAGTGATTTTTTCCGCGCTTAGTAGTTTTGATGCTTTAGCTAATACTTCTAAACCAGCTTCAGCCGTATATTTTCCCCTAAATAAAACAATTTTTGAATTTTCGAATAAATCACTTGGTGTTTGAAAATTTGAGTTTATTTTGAATTGAGCTTCATCAACTCCAGTATAAATCACCGAACATTTCTTTTTTCTTACTAAAAAGATTTTGCGATAAAAAGCTTTTTGTGCATTACTTTCTAGAAAAATTCTTTTGGCGAAAAATGAAGCCGTGATGTCAATCAGATAAATTTTGAATATATTTGTCCCCATAAATCCCGTCTGCCGCCGTGAAATAATTGCTCCTTCGAACAAGGACCACCCTGCATCGAGATAAACATTTTTGCCCAAGAAAATTCTCGCAAATGGAACTAAATAGTGGCTTGGTGACATAATTACAAAAACATCATGTTTTGATGTTTTCTTTCTAAAGACCCAAAAATTTTTAATCAAATTATTGGGGTCTAATTGCACAAATTCTGCATTTACTCCAATTTGGCGTAATCCTTCCATATAATTCCAGCTTCTCGAGTATCCTGCTTCGGCAATAGTTAGAAAGTAAAAATTTTTATCCTTCAAATTACCCTCTCTCTACAAACGCAGTTTAGTTACAGAATATAGAATCTTTTCAGCGGAGACGAGAGGATTTGAACCTCCGAAACCCTTTAGGGGTTAACCTCATTAGCAGTGAGGCGCACTAGACCGGGCTATGCGACGTCTCCAACACCTAAAGATTACCGCTGCTTACTCACCTCTAGCCAATTACCACCTCTCAGGTAGGCTTTTCAAATGAATTCAGCTAGTAATTCCAACAATAATGAAAAGGGTGTTGAAGTGAGAACCCATGACATTCCAGTAGCTGATGCAATGAGTGAGTTTATGAAACAAGGTTGGGCAGAATCTCCACTTACTGGAATAACACCTCACCCTTCAATTGCCTATACAAAACTACGCAGAGATAAGTTGTCTAAACAATATGTTGGCAAAAGATTAATTTTTCCTTCAGGTTCATTAAAGGTCAGAAGTAATGACTCTGATTACCAATTTAGAGCACACTCTGCCTTTAGTTGGTTTACTGGAATTGTTGCATCAGATTGTGTACCAGATTCCTTATTTGTAATGGAGCCAACTACTTCAGGGCATGAAGCATTGTTATTTATTCACCCAAGGTCGCCGCGAAATGACAATGAGTTTTATAAAAACACAAGATATGGCGAATTCTGGGTTGGTAGGAGAATGACGCTGGAGGAGACTGAAACTAAGTATGGAGTTAAGGTAAGACAAATTGAATCAATTGAAGAGTTTTTAAAGGATAAAAAAGAAACATTACTTGTTCGTGGTGAAGATTTTGCAATTGATAAGTTAGTTGAAGAAAATACTGAGGGTGAAAAAGAGTTCTTAAATTACATCTCAGTTATGCGAGCAGTTAAAGATAAGTATGAGATCGATGAGATGCAAAAGGCTATTGGTGCAACAGTTCGTGGCTTTACCGATATGGTCCGTGTTTTTCCAGCAGCAACTGCTGTGCCAAGAGGTGAGCGAGTAATTGAGGCTGCCTTTTATGGCAGAGCAAGGTTAGAGGGAAATGACAATGGGTATCCAAGCATTGTCGCCTCAGGTGCTCATGCATGCGTACTGCATTGGATTAAAAATGATGGTGACGTATTGCCAGGGGACTTAATTTTAATTGATGCCGGTGTTGAGGTTGAATCTCACTACACCGCAGATATCACTAGAACCTTTCCAGTAAATGGCAAGTTCACCGAGGCACAACGTAAGATTTATATGATTGTTTATAAAGCCCAACAAGCAGGAATTGCTGCAGTTAAACCTGGGGCTAGATTTAAAGATTTTCACGCTGCCTGCATGGTTGAGATTGCAAAGGGAGCAGAAGAGCTTGGTGTGCTGCCAATGAGTGCTGAGGAATCTTTACGGGAAGAAAATGGCTTGCACAGAAGATGGCAGTTTCATGGCTCAGGCCATCACCTAGGAATTGATGTTCATGATTGTGCACACGCTAGAAAAGAGCAGTATGCAGATGCTGTATTAGAGGCTGGCATGATTTTAACTGTTGAGCCAGGTTTTTATATTCAACTAGATGACACTTTGTTCCCTGAGGAGTACCGAGGAATTGGTGTTCGAATTGAGGATGATATTTTAGTTACAGAATCAGGGGCCAAGATATTAAGTAACGCACTTCCTCGTCACCCAGATGAGGTTGAGGCTTATATGGCAAAACTACTTAAGTAACAATTAATTACTGCTTGTAGTTCTAACCTCCACAATCTCACAAGGTGCCCCATCACAGCAATTAGTCTTCATATGACAATTTGGGCATAGCCACCTGGTTGCAACAGGATCATAAGGAACACTGCAGAAATCACAAGGCATTTGGTTGTTAGCGCCCATTTGTAATTAAGCTTTCTTGCTCTTAAATGCCCGGTTAATAACTGTGGTAACAATTGAGATTATCAAAGATGCAAAGAGTGCTGATTTAAAATCCGCAACATCTAATCGCTCACTCCACCTGGCTGTTAACATCAACATCGAAGCATTTACTACAAAGGCAAAAAGACCTAACGATAATAAAATAGCGGGCAGTGTTAACAACTTAACCAATGAGCCAATAACCCCATTTATGAGACCAAATAAAAGAGCAACCCATAAGTAACTCCAGGGACCACCATTAACAGTTATGCCATCAAGGAGAGAGGTTGCTGCCCAAAATGCGAGTGCGCCAGCGATTAGGCGAACAATTAAATTCACGTACTAAACAATACCCTCACGTTTGCGAATCTTTGAGCCAAGCCATCTAACTGGGTCATACTTAACATCAACTACCCGCTCCTTCATTGGGATAATTGCGTTATCGGTAATCTTTATATGCTCAGGGCACACCTCAGTGCAACACTTTGTAATATTACACATCCCAAGGCCATGCTCTGCCTGTGCCTTTTGCTTACGATTTTTCAAGATATCAAGTGGGTGCATATCAAGCTCAGCTAGCCTGATAAAAAACCTAGGACCAGCAAATGATTTCTTATTCTCCTCATGATCTCGAATAACATGGCAGGTGTCTTGGCATAGGAAGCACTCAATACACTTTCTAAACTCCTGGCTTCTTTCAACATCAATCTGTGCCATACGAACTTCCCCTGCTTTTAAGCCAACAGGTGGGGTGAAGGAGTCAACCTCCATCGCCTTCTTATAATTAAATGAAACATCAGTTACTAAATCTTTAATAACTGGAAAGGCACGTAGTGGGGTAACGGTAATGGTCTGACCCTCTGCAAAGTTTGCCACCTGGGTCATACAAGCAAGCCGTGGCTTGCCATTAATCTCCATTGAACATGATCCACACTTACCAGCCTTGCAATTCCAACGAACTGCTAAATCACCCATCTGAGTTGCCTGCACTCGGTGAATTACATCAAGGACTACCTCACCCTCATTTGCCTCAACCTCAACATCTTTTAACGCGCCATCCTTTGCATCCCCACGCCAAATCCTAAGTTTTATCACTTTGCTCAT